>ERZ795053.2447-NODE-2447-length-22453-cov-5.893249_pt1 | contig 22453 bp, 19 predicted proteins | sample MGYA00375137_ERZ795053 | MGnify/ENA primary metagenome ERZ795053 (study PRJEB30182, sample SAMN05720284) | activated sludge metagenome | isolation source: Anaerobic digester | place: Hong Kong | collected 2014-12-17 ...
TCAGTAAGCCAACCACCTCTAGGCCAAAGACGAGGAGATAGCCACTGAGCACATGGCCTGTCAATTGGTAGAGGAGATCACGCAGGAGTCCACTCAAAATACTGCCCAGTGCTTGCCCGGCAAAATTGGCAACCCCCCAGGCCCCAATATACAACCCGGCGGCTTGGGGAATCGTCATATCCAACATGAAGCTGAGATTGCTGACGGTCATCAAACCGCCGCCGAGGCCCAATAAAAAGACTGCGCCCATAAACAGTGATACATTCTGCAGTAGCCCCGTAATGATAATGGCGGCAAAGCCACACGCGGCCAATAGCGCACCACCATTGGCGGCTGCCTTCTTTCCCAGACGGCGCACCAGAGGCAGTCCTCCCACCAGTGTCAAAAAGACACCGATGCCCCAGATAAAGGTGAGGCGCGAAGTCTGTGCTACCGTCATGGCGAGTGCTTCGGCACCAAAGGGTTCGAGCAGCACATCCTGTGCATGAATGCTGATCAACACCAGCAGTAAGTAGAAGAAGAAGCGTCGCGCGGCTGGATTGTACGCCAGCAACTGAAGCGCGATGAGTGGATTGTTGGCACTGTTGTGCAATTTGCGATCCGGCGCCGGCGGTGGCTCGATATTGGAGGAGCCAAAGAGGACGAGCATGCTGGCGACCAGCCAAATAGCACCAAAGGCGGTATAAAGTGAAGGCACGGTATAGGGATCTAACATGATCGAAAGAACGATCGACGTGACAATCGTGGAGAGAATCATGACGGTCCACATGGTGCTGACGGTGCGGCTACGCCAATGGGGTTGATTCTCGGTGAGTTCTGTGAGCAGCGAGAGATAGCTGACCGACGCAATGTTGACGCCGACTCCCCATAGCGTAAAGGCACCAACAGCGGCCATCAGACCCAGCCCCCAATGCGTATTCATCTCAAAGACCGCATGGGGTGTCAAGTAGCTGCCAAAGGAAGCCATGAGACCGCCGATCACAATCCATGGCGAGCGATGGCGCCCCCACAGCGCGGTGCGGTCAGTCCAATCCCCCATGAGAACTTGCAACGGTGAGAGCAGATAAGGCAAAGCAATCAGGACACCAACCAGAAAGGCCGATAGGTGCATATCGGCAATCATGATGCGATTGAGGGTACTGGTGACCGGCACAACCGTGATCGATACACCAACGTGTACCATGACCAACTGTATGACTTTCTTCCAGTTCATATGCTCCTGCTCTATGCTCCTGCTCTTCGTGGACATCCACAGAATTCCATAGGTTTACACGAGATTTTTGCTGAGTGTACCACTGTTGCCGCGGAACCGAATAATTCATGCACCGCTGTGACCCATAAATACCTAGTACATAGCGGCGTAAATAAACCCACAGTTCCCTCCCTGATGTCGGGGAGGGTTAGGGAGGGGTTGAGCTATTGGCTTATTTACGCCATCGTGTACTAGTAAATCCCGGCATAAATAAGCCCATAGTGATTCTGCCGTGTCACTCAAGTAGCTTGGGCTTATTTACTGCCGTGGTATTTACGCCATCATGTATTAGTGGGAACTCAAGGCTGGACCTGTGCGGCAATGCCCAGATAGCCCTTGGCTGTCTCTTCATCGGCGAGAATTTCGTCGGCTGTGCCTTGGAAGGCCAGACGCCCCTCGCGCAAAATGTAGGCATAATCGCACCAACGGAGGAGGCTCCGCGCATTCTGCTCCACAACCACCAGCGTAATGCCCGTTTGACAGAGCATTTGCAGCGTGCGAAAGACTTCCGTCACAACAATCGGTGCCAGACCGGCGCTCGGCTCGTCGAGCAGCATGACTTTGGGTCGGGTGAGCCAGCCCAAGGCGATCGCCACCATTTGGCGTTGGCCGCCACTCAACTGGCCGGCGCGCTGATGCGCACGCTCCGCCAGAATGGGAAACAGTTCACAAGCTTTGGCAAGCCGTGTGGCGGCCTCGGCGCGTGCACAATTACGCAGGGCGAGCAGCAGATTCTCCCGCACCGTCATCGTCGTGAAGATATTGGCGCGTTGCGGCACATAGGCAATGCCGTGGGCGCCAATCTGCTCAGTGGGTAGATCCGTAATGGCTGTACCGTCGAGTGTCATGGCACCGGAAAAGTGATCGGTGAGGCCAAAGATACTCTTGAGGAGTGTGCTCTTGCCGCTGCCGTTGGGGCCGAGAACTGCCACAAACTGACCAGAGAGCACGGTGAGATCGAGGTCGTGGAGAATCTGCAACTTGCCGTAGCCGGTATTGAGCCCACGGATGGTTAGGATGTCATTCCCCAAAGTAGACCTCCCGCACGTATGCATTGCGTTCGATCTCGGCCGGTGTTCCCGATGCAATGACCTTTCCCAGATGCATCACATAAAGATAGTCAACAAAGGCAAAGAGAATTTCCAGCCGATGTTCGACAATCAGAAAAGTCAGACCCGCATCCCGCAATTCGGCAATGCGCTCAAAGATCGTGTACGCTAATGCCGGCGCCACACCGGCTGTCGGCTCATCGAGCAGCAGCAACTTGGGCTCGCCCATCAACATGCGGCTGAGAGCCACCAACTTCATCTGCCCCCCAGAGAGATCGGCGGAGGGTCGGTCATGGTGCGTTTGCAGATTGACCTGTTGCAACAGATTGTAGGCCGTTGTGGCGGCGCGCCGTTCTTCGCCTCGCCAACGGCGGTGTAGTGGTGCCTGGGTGGGAGCCTCACCCCGCTGCCGAGGTACCGGCAACAACATGTTGTCCAGCACTGTCATGCGAGTGAAGAGCGCCGGATCTTGGAAGCTACGTGCCAATCCCAAATCGAAAATTTGATTGGCCGGCCGATTGGTAACGACGTGGCCATCAAAGGTCACCGTGCCGCCATCGGCCGGCAACGAACCGGCGGTGACATTGAGCAACGTGCTCTTACCGCTACCGTTGGGGCCAATCAGACCGACGATCTGCCCTTGCTCAACGGTAAGCGACACATCGTCAACCGCGAGGAGCTTTTCGAACTGCTTTCGTAAATGCGCAATTTCTAACACAGGTATCCTTTGAATTTCTGTTTTCTATTTCACTGTCCCCAACGCAAGTTGATGCGCATCGGTCGTGCGGGTCGGCTCCGGTAGGATGCCCTGTGGGCGATAGCGCAACATGGCCAGCAGGATCAGCCCAAAGAGAATGTAGCGCACGTAGTTGAACTCCCAATCGTAGCCCAACATATTGAGTTGGATCGCGGCAATGGCTGTGACGCGATCCAAGATGGTAATCAACAGCGCGCCGAGCAGCGCACCGCGGTTGTTGCCCAATCCACCCAAGACGACCATCACCCACACATCGAGGGTCAACCCCACGGCGTAGTCGTTCGCACTGGCAAAGCCCAGGTTGACGACGAAGAGCACACCCGCAATCGCCGCCAAAGCCGAGCCGATGAACATGACCTGCCCCCGGATGCGGGGAACCGATTTCCCCAAGCTAGTGGCCACCACTTCATCTTCGCGAATGGCTTTGAGCAGACGACCATAGGGCGAGCGGACCAACCGTTCACAGTACCAATAGGCGAGGCCGGCGATCAGCAGGACCAATCCTGCAAAGCTGCTGTTCGCAAGCTGGGCATTGCCGAGAAACCGGAAGGGTTGTGCCAACCCGGAGAGGCCATTGTGCGCACAGATGATCGGTTCATAGCCCCGCACAATGATGCGCACGATTTCGCTGCCCACCAAAAGCACGAGGGCCAAATACCATTCTTCTTTTAGCCGCAGCGCCGGATAGGAAAATAGATAGCCGATGATCCCACCAACGAGTGCACCGATGAGCAGCGTTAGCAGAAAATTCGACCAACCGACAACCGGTAAGGTACGCATGATTTCACTGCGGACTTGAAGGGCCTGTCCCAACCCCGCCCCACAGGGATAGATTGCTTCCCGACCGGCCAACAGGGGCAGTACCCGTGTATAGGTCATGCCGGCGGTGTAGGCGCCCAATGAGACAAAAAGGGCCAGACCATAGTTGGGAATGCCGGCCAGGCCGTATTGAAGGTTGAGGCTCAACGCCATAATCGCCGAGATGCCAAAGAAGGTCAACAGCGCAACGACAGTGGCCAGGAGATTGAATTGCATGAGCGGTTAATTTCGTTCTGAACTGAAGATAGATTCACGCAAAGGTGCCAAGCATGCCAGGAATGAGAGCAAGCCGTTTGCACCTAGGCATAAAACTTTTCCGGCTGCTTGGTGCCACTGGGGCATGGTAAACGCTTTATAAATCTGCCAACGCGGCAAAAGTCGCTTTGAGTGTCGGATAGAGCGAACTGTACTGCGCATAGGCTTTGTCATAGTGGGAGACAGCCTCCGCATTGGGTTTCGTGCTGCCGGTCAACTGGACACAGCTATCGCAGGCCTCTTCCACCGACGCCCAAACACCCGAACCGACGCCGGCCAACAGTGCGGCACCGTAGGCCGCACCTTCGGTCGTGTTGACGGTCACCAACTCGCTGTCCATGACATCGGCCAGGATCTGCCGCCAAAGCGGACTGCGCGCACCGCCGCCCGAAACCCGTACCTGGTCGATGCCACTAAGACCGACCCCTTTCATCAACTCAAAGCTATCGCGCAGGCCAAAGGCGACCCCCTCCAGCACGGCGCGCGTCATGTGGGACAGGCCATGGCGTACTGTCAACCCAATGAACGCCCCGCGTGCCAGTGGGTCGGGATGAGGCGTTCGTTCGCCGGTGAGGTAGGGCATAAAGAGCAACCCCTCGCTGGCAACCGGCACCGCGGCCGCGGGCGCCAGCAGATCATCAAAGCTCATCCCTGGCGCAACGGTGTCGCGATACCAGCGCAGGCTACCCGCCGCCGAGAGCATGACGCCCATCAGGTGCCAGCGATTGGGCACCGAGTGGCAGAAGGCGTGCAACCGCCCTTCCGGCTCAAAGAAAGGTTTGTCGACGCTGCCAAAGACGACCCCGGAGGTTCCCAGTGTCAAGGCAATGATCCCCTCACGAACTGCCCCAACACCAACGGCCTGTGCCGCCTGATCGCCGCCGCCGGCCATGACCGGCGTTCCTACCCGCAGGCCAGTAGCCGCTGCCGCTGCAGCAGTGACTCGGCCCGTGATTGCCGGCCCTTCATAGAGAGGCGGCAGCCACGCGGGGGGAATCTCGAGCGCATCCAACACATCTGTCGACCAGCTTCGTTTTTGCAGGTCGATCAGCAATGTCCCGGCCCCGTCGGCGACATCCATCCCCGGCTCGCCGGTCAGCTGGTAGCGCACGTAATCTTTGGGCAGCAGAATATGACGGATGCGGGCATAGATTGCCGGTTCATGGTCACGTACCCAGAGAATCTTGGGCGCGGTAAAGCCGGTGAGCGCATCGTTGCCGGTCAATGCAATGAGACGGCTTTTGCCCAACCGTCTCCGGATCTCATCACATTGGGCGGCGGTGCGTTGATCGTTCCAGAGAATGGAGGGGCGCAATACCGCACCCTGGTCATCGAGCAAGACGAGGCCATGCATTTGGCCGGTGAGGCCGACACCGCTAATGGCGGCGGGATCAACCCCGGTTTGGGCGAGCAGTTCTCGAATGCTGGCAACCGCGCCATCCCACCAGAGTGCGGGGGACTGCTCGCTCCACAGCGGATGGGGTGTTTCAAAGCCATATTCGGTGCTGGCAACCGCGACGACATCGCCATTGGTGTTGATCAACAATGCCTTGGTCGCTGTCGTCGAGGCGTCGATGCCGAGTAAATAGGTCATCTTCAACTTCCTTGGTTAGAGATACTGTGGTGAGAGATAATTATATCGTACTTATCGCTATCAAAAGCGCTGCGAATGCACTATGTTTGGATCATTACTTAGATTGGGTTAAATTTGTGGCAAAATCTGCCCATTGATGATATGCTTTGGGGAAGTGTAAATATGATAAATAGCGCATTGACGGCGCTTTGTCAAACCTCTTATACTAGCGGTTGCGCTTCAGCGGCATTGTGAAAAGCCAAAATGCCAAAAACCAAACCAAAGTCAAAACCTGATTTACAAGCTCAGTTTACGCTTTCAGAACAATCGTCAGGAACCTGTTACCGTTGAAAACTCTGGCCAGATTCGCCAGAGAAAGTTGGGCCACAAGTGTCGACACGCTGGCTCAGGATGATTGTTCGCAAGCACGCTGTAAATCCAAACATGGAAAGGAGCGCCAGCTTGAACAGAGATGCGTGGCTTTCTGCACATCTGCTGCGCTGGCAGCACATTTTCTGGCTCAGTTCTTTCGCGATCGTTGTTGGCTTGTGGACACCGCAACGGGCGTTCGCCCAAAGCGGTGGGACCACCGCCCCGACCACTACGTTGGCAGTGGTTGTGTCAGACAACCGCACCCCGATCTTGAGTGAACACGGTGAAACACCGGTGCTTGGCGACTCACAACAGCCAAATACAGCGCGGGTTGCGGCACGACCACCGCTGCCATTTCGTGCACCTCAAATTGGGCCGCTCATCCGTACGGTATCTATGAACGATATTGCACGGCGGACCACTGCTTTTATTCCTCAAACGCTGGACAATCTTACCGAAGTGGAAATGCCCGATGAAGAAAAGTGGATCCGGGTTGATCTGAGTGAACAGATTGTCGTCGCCTATGAAGGGGACCGCCCCATTCGCGCCTTTGTGGTATCCACCGGCTTGCCCGGCACCCCCACCGTAACCGGTCAATTCCGCATTCGCATGAAGGTTGAAGAACAGTCCATGGTCGGCGGGGAAGGATCAATGTACTATAACCTGCCGGGGGTCAAGTGGGTGCAATATTTCTATGAGGATTATGGGTTTCACGGCACCTATTGGCACAGCAACTTTGGCCAGCCCATGAGCCACGGCTGCGTTAACATGACCGACGCCGACGCCAAGTGGCTTTTCGACTGGGCCGGCCCCACCTGGGACGGCGAAACAGTCTGGTATCCCAGCAGTTCCGACAATCCAGGGACAATGGTGATTGTTACCCCCTAGATCGGGATAAATCGATCTGGACAATCGATTCCAAAGCGCATCCCACCTATCCCTTCAACCGTGCCATGGTTGGATCCCACAATGGTTCGTTGCTGACCACTGCCGGCCACCGCGTACCCAAGTATTCCACCGCCAATGGCGTCCCCGGCGCACTCTGTGCCACTGGCAGATAGGCGTAGGCGATCAAGCGGCCCACGCTATACCCATAGTTGGCGCTCGTGATGTGACCGATACAGGTGTCATTGTGAAAGACCGGTTCATAGCCAAAGGCCATGGCGTCAGGCGCAGTGGCGGTGAGACAGATGAGCTGCTTTTTCAGTGGCTTTTGCCGATTGGCTTCACAGGCAGCTCGCCCGACGAAGTCGCCTTTGTTGTAGCGAACGGTCCACCCCATCCCCGCCTGGTAGGGTGTGTACTCCGTGTAGATATCGGTGCCCCACAGGCGGTAGCCTTTTTCCAGGCGCAACGAATCAAAGGCGCCCTGTCCAGCGGCGATCAGGTCATATTCCTCACCTGCATTCCAGATGGCATCCCAAACCGGCAGCGCGGCATCAGTAGGAATGTGAAGTTCCCAGCCCAATTCACCAGCGTAGGAGACCCGCAACGCCAATACACGCGCATAACCGACATCGATCCACCGGCTGCGGAAATAGGGGAATGCATCATTCTCAACATTGCTGTGCGTGACCTTGGTGAGCACCTTGCGTGCGTTCGGTCCCCAAAGCCCCAGCGCCGTATAGCTGTCGGAACGATCGATAATCGTCAGACCACTTTCCCCCCCGTGTTGATCGCCATACTCCGCCGCGATCTGGCGTACCCACGCCAGATCCATCATGCGCGTGCCTTCGCCGACAAAGAGCCAATAGCGGTCTGTCTCCAGCCGGGCAACGGCCAGATCCCGCCGGATGCCACCACTGTGGCTGAGCCAACAGGTGTAAATGACTGAGCCGACAGGCTTGTCCATCTGGTTGGTGCAGAGATAGTTGAGAAAATCGACGACTCTCTGCGCTACTTGTGGCGCGCTCCCGTTTGGGATTGCAGATCCGTTGATCTCAATGATCGATAGCCCCGTTAAATCAAAGAGCGCCACATTATTGCGTGTCGCGAGATGTTCTGCCCCCTGGATCGGCGACCAATACGCGGCGGCAAAGCCCTCACGTGCGGGAATCTGATCCGCATATTGGCCTACCAGCTCTGCATTGCTCTCATGCCAGTTCGCCAACTCCAGGCCGGCAAAGGTCGTGTATACCGCACCTAGCGCGTCAAGCCGGGGCGAGAAAGGCGAGAGACGCACGTTGCGTGGCTCCGACAAGGGTTGGCGCGGGTGACCGGGATCCCAGACCTCGCGATAGTTTTTGTCGCTGATCTGTTGGAGATAGGCTGGCGTGTTCTGAAAATCGTGGAAGCGATGCAGATGAACCTGGCGCAGATCCCATTCACTTTCGCCATGAGTCATCCACTCGGCAATGGCCTTGCCAACACCGCCGGCGTGCGTGAGCCATGAGCCCAGCGCCGTCCACAGCCCGCGGATACCTTGCACCTCGCCGAGCAAAGGATAGCCATCGACCGGAAAGGCAAAGATACCGTTAAAGGCCTGTGTGATTGACTTACCCTGAAAAGCGGGAAAAATCCGCTGGGCTTGTTCCCAACACTGGGTCAGATCATCCGGTGTAAAGGGGTTCATGGCCGTTCTACCCAACGCTTGTGGCGCCACGAGGCGTGATTTATGCCAGTAGTTACCGATGCCATAACAGTTCCAATGTTGGCGGAAGTAGGCCACAATGTCCTGAATGCGCGCCGTCGGCCAGATCACCTCATCCTGTTGGTTGGCAGGGTTAAATCGCGCCAATGCGGGCAGCGGTTCGGTAAAGGCATATTGGTGTTCGCAGGGCATGAGTGGGATCGGAACTCCCAGTTTTTCGCCGAGGATTGGTCCCCAAATATTTGTGCAGAGCAGGACTGCTTCGCACGCAATGCGCGACAGATCCGGGTTTGCCGTCTGCACGGCAACGACGCGGCCATTCTGCACTTCGATATCGGTAACTGGCGTGTCGCCCATGACCTGAACCGCGCCGTTCTTAGCTGCGTCGCGCAACAGCGCATTGGCGAGATAGGCACCGCCGGCCAACGCGCTGCTCGGCACGTAGATGCTGCCGCGAATTGCCTTGGGATCGAGGAGCGGTAATTGTTCGTGGGTCTCCTGCGGCGAGAGCAAATAGGCCTCCACCCCAAAGGCTTTGGCCTTCCCTTCGAGGCGCACAAGATCGAGCCACTTCTCCGCACCGATTGCCACATCGAGTCCCCCAACGACGTTGTACGTGTTGCGATTGGCGCCGTAGGGAGACATGGGCTGATCCAGTTGGGGGGTAAAGGGGGCGATGGCGCTGTAGAGCTGGGCACCGTATTGGGCAAATTGGGTCATCAATTTGGAGTGGCTCAGCGCCACGACCCCCCCCGGTGCATGGGAGGTTGAGCCGTCGTTGTTGAGGATATTGCCCTTGTCGAGCACGAGAATGTCGCGCCAGCCCAGTTGGGCCAGATGATAGGCTGCCGCGGCACCGACAATGCCGGCGCCAATAATGACCAAACGGGTTTTCTCCAGTTTCACGAGTTATCTCCCCTGTCTTTACACCATGTCCAGCAACGCATTCTGCACCACTGGCCAAACCGCGGTGCCTGGGATCACAATTTCAAAGTGACCGATGTCGGGCAAAACGGTCAATGTTACCTCATCCCCCAACTGTTGTGCCTGTGCCACATAGCGTTCGTTGTGAACGAGGGGTACGGCCTGGTCGACTGTGCCAATAATGAGGTGTTGGGGGATGCCCAGCGGCAAGAACGGATTTGCCGAGCCGTCACGATAACGTTCCGGCACTGCTGTTGATGGGCCACCCAACAGTTGGGGCACCGCGCCCCGACAGATATCCCGTGCTTCGGCATCGACCAGATCGGGAATGCCGGCCAGTGAGACGACGCCGGCCAGCGGCAGCGGATCGGAGCGGTAAAGTGGTGAATCCGCTGCCAATCGGGGGCGCGCCGCCAACCAGAGCACCAAATGGCCGCCGGCAGAATGGCCCGCAGCAACGACGCGATTCAGATCCAGTTGCTGCTCCGCGGCGATGGTGCGCAAAAAGTCAGTGCCTGTGGCAACATCCAGAAAGGTGTTGGGCCAGCCCCCACCATTGCCGATGCGGCGATATTCCAGACTCCAGACGGCGATCCCCAATTCGGCAATCGTTTGGCTGAAGTGTCCCAGTTGTGCCAAACCATATTGTGCGCCCCAACAGCCACCGTGGATCAAGACAATCACGGGATAGCCGGCCGGCTCAGTTGGCGCGGCAGCGGGCAGATAGAGATCGGCGAATTGTTCGCCACTATCACCGTAATGGTAACGAGCTGTCGCCGGCACACTTGGGAGTTGGACATAGTCGCTGACCGTGAGGATGGATGGTGTGGTCATCATGATTGCTTTCTACTTATTTCTGTCAAGGTGTTCATGCCAAACTGTACTAGGTTTTGTTGTGAAACGTCAATTTCTCACGCAAAGGTGCGAAGCTCGCCAAGAAACATCAAAAAGACCTTGGCGGTCTTTGCGGCTTTGCGTGAAGCGTTTCTGCGTTTCGCAACAGAACCTAGCTATACAGCTCAACCCCCACGAGTTCGCGCTCGCGCCGCTCAACAAATTCACGTAACTCCTGTTCGACCGCGGCGTCGATGGGCGGTGCTGCATATTCCCCCAGCAACTGCTTCCAAATGCGGTTGGCACGTTGCTGGGTGTCGAGCGCACCGTGCTGCTGCCATGTCTCCAAATTTTGCCGGTCGGCAAGAAAAGTGGGGTGAAAGGCGGTGGCATAACGTGCCTGAGTATGTGGTGTGCCAAAGTGATGTCCACCGGGCGGCACCTCGTGGATCATGTCGAGCGCCAACGTCTCGGGAGTAATCTCCAAACCGCCGAGAAAGCTCTGAAACATGGCCAGACTTTCGGTATCGATAATGATCTTTTCATAGGAGACGGTCAAGCCGCCGTCGAGCCAACCGGTGGCGTGCATGACAAAGTTGGTGTGCGCCATGATGGCGGGCCAAAGGGTCCACATTGTCTCATAGGAGGCCTGGGCGTCGGGAATTTTTGCAGTGTTCAGGCTACCGCTGCCGCGGTAAGGTAAGTTGTAGCGTCGGGCCAGTTGGGCGCCAATTGCCATGGCCCATGCCCCCTCTGGTGTGCCAAAAGCAGGTGCACCGCTGCGCATGTCGATATTGGAGGTGAAGCCGCCATAAATCACTGGACTCCCTGGGCGCACCAGTTGACCAAAAGCAATCCCGGCCAGTGCCTCGGCATTCTGTTGCGCCACCGCCGCCGCAATCGTGATGGGGCTCATCGCACCGGCCAGTACAAAGGGAGTGATAATCAATACCTGACCGGCGCGCCCAAAGGCGAACATACCGCCCAACATGCGATCGTCATAGCGCAGTGGGCTGCTGGCATTGACAATGCCGCCCAACACCGGGTCGGGCAGTTGGCTGATGTCGCAGCCAAAGACAATGTTTGCCATCTGCACGGCATCACCGCCGATGATGCGCCCGTGGGGCGCTTCCATGTAACACTTGTCGCTCAGTGTCAACGCGCCGTAGGAACGACGCAGATGGCGATAACTGACCCGGACATCATGGGGCACGACCAACTGATCGCCGGTAAAGTGGATCACTGGCGTCATTTGAGCGATCTTTTGAAAGTTGTAATAATCCTCCAATGTACCGGGGCGGCGCCCATTGTCCAAATCTTGCGCAAAGATCACGCCGCCGTGGGGCGCGAAGTTGACATAATTGCCCCCGATGGTCCGGTCATGTGCGGGATTGCGCGCCCGCCAGGTAAATTGTGCCGGTGCCTTGGCCACCAATTCGAGAAGCAAACCGCGGTCGATCCAGACCTGTTGGCGGGCATGGTCAACGTTGGCGCCGGCCTGTGCCCAAAGATCGAGCGCTTCGTTATCCATGAAGACAATGCCGGTCTGTTCCAGGATCTGCATCGACGCTTCGTGCAGTTGCTCCACCTGTTCTGCGGTGATAACTTCGAGTGGGGGGAAATGATTTTGCAGGGTGCGAAACGGAATCTGCGCAAAAGGGGATTGGTTGCGCCGCTGCTGCCGGTTTGCCCGCCGTTCGGCAGAAGAGAGAGTGCTCATGGCTACCTCAAAAGATCGAGTTTGTATAATGTTATGCTTGTGCTATACCACCGTTGCTTTGTGGTGCAAAGGTCTGAGGAGGCGTAAGACAGGGCAGCGTTTAAAGGGGTAACTTGCGTTCTGTCAAATGTGTGCGTGCGGTTTGGATTCCTGCCAACATGGCGCTGTGCAGCTCTGTTTGACCATTATCGGCCAAGAGCCCGAGGCCACCGGGGATCTTCCACTCGTTGCCAGCATAATCAGTCACCCGACCGCCGGCTTCACGCACGAGCAACACCCCAGCCGCGGCATCCCACGGGCCAAGCCATCCTTCCCAATAGGCGCCCAGCGCACCGGTGGCTACCAGTGCCAATTCCAGCGCGGCCGAACCAAGACAGCGGGTGCTCTGCGCTTGCGGAATAAAGTGGCTGATCTCGTTGGTGTTGTTGTCGGTCGATTCGCCGCGGTGATAGGGAAAGCCGGTGCAGACGATGGTATGGCGCAAGTTTGTTGCCTGATTCACCGCCAGACGCATATCGGATCCGTCAAGGTCTCGTTGGTAGGCGCCGCTACCCGCCTTGGCCCAATAGATGAGCCGTGCCGGCAGTTGGAGGGTCACGGCAAGGATCGGATCTTCGGCCTGGCAGAGCGCCAGGTTGATTGCATACAAGGGAAGATTGTTGGCAAAGTTGGTGGTGCCGTCGATGGGGTCGACGAGCCAGTAATATTCGGTTTCGGGGCGTTGATTGCTCTCTTCCCCCCAGAAGCCGACCTGTGGGTAGAGGCGCTGTAGCTCTTCCCGCAACAATGCCTCGCTGGCCAGATCCGCTTCGGTGACCAGATCGATGGTGCTCGATTTGCGTTGGATCGGGGCAAGGCCGTCGCGGCGCATGCGCTGGACCAGTTGCCCGGCCTTTTCTACAACGGCGATGATAGCTTCGTGGTCAAACGCATGTGCCGGCATGACAGCTCTTTCTATTTGGAAGGCTACATCTCTTCGCGGTAGCGCAAGCCACGACGATTCTTTTCGTCGATGGTCGCTTTGCGGATCATCTCGCGCACTTCAATCGGATTTTTGACATTGTGGAGCGTCAGTTCCGGCGTCGTCGGATCGTTGCTGATCACGGTGATATCACCGACATCGAGCATGCGTTCGCCGAGGTGTTGCTTGTATTTGGTATCCCGCACACGAACGAGTTCAACCTCTTCAATGCGGTTGCCCAGGATGCCTTTGATGACGCGAATGCGCTGTGTGGTCAATTCGTAGATGGTGCCCACCGTCATATACGGGCGGCCACGCCAGATCTGTACTTCTTCGACTTCTTCCATCGCTCCCTCACTATACGTAGGCATGGCGGCACTGCGGCCTGCCGGTGCATTAAAATCTTCCTCTTCCACCGCCGCGATTGCTGCAAAGACCGAATCCGCCATTGCACCAACAATGGCCTGGAGTTGGTCTTGCGGCAGTGCATGAATCTGTGTCCCACTCTCCGCAAGCGATTGAAAGAACTGCTGGTTAACAATCCGGCGAACTTCATCTCGTTGCATTGCAAACTCCTTCGTCATTACATAGTCAACTTCATATAGTCAACTTCGGGGGCAGTGATGTCACCCTCAACCTTTATGAAACTTTACCTGGATGGAACTTTAACGTGGCCAGTATATCACCAGCGAAAGCGGAATGCAACAGAATGCGGTAAATCATCAGCAATTTGTCAGAAAGAAAGGGGTGCGGTATAGTAACAAAACATTTGTTCGTCACGAAAATAGTAAACGTAAAAACGTAAAAACGTAAAACGTAAAAACGTAAAACGTGAGATAGTTGAGCTGATCATTATCACGAATCACGGTTCACGGTTTAACACTTGAGGATGTAGTTATGGATATTAACTGGTATGGCTTGTCCTGTCTGCGCATTCGCGAAGGTGGGGTGACAATTCTTTGCGACCCGTTCGACAAATCGATTGGGATCACCATGCCCAAGGTCCGTGCCGACATTGTGACCATTAGCCATGAGCAGGCGGGGCACAATGCAATTGATCGCGCCACCGGTGAACCCAAAGTCATTGCCGGCCCAGGTGAATATGAGACGCACAATGTTTTTATCACCGGCGCTACCACCTACCATCGCAAACAGTCACCTAGTGCCAATGAACGCAACGTGATCTTTTTCTTCGACTTCGGTGGTCTGATTGTTGGTCATTTGGGCGATTTGGGCGAAGTGCTCTCTCAATCGGCAGTCGATGATATGAAGTTGGGGGAAATCGATATTCTCTTTGTGCCCGTTGGCGGTGGTTCAACGCTTGATGCTACCCATGCCGTCGAGGTGGTGAGTGTCTTTGAACCAAAGATTGTGATCCCGATGCACTATCAACACCCAGGGCTCGCCACCTCGCTCGCTGAGCAGTTGGAGCCCGTTGATAAATTTTTGAAGGAGTTTGGTGCAGGTATTCCCGAACCACAGGAGACACTCAAAATATCAAAGAGCAACCTGCCTGAAGAAACCGAAGTGGTGCTCTTGAGCTTGTCACAGTAACTGCCTCCCCCTGGCATATCCGGCGGTAAATTGATCTGCCGGATATGCCGCCGGTTGGTTCTTCCCGGATGTTGACCCCAAAAGGGTGCGTCCCATTCGTTTGGAAGTACATCAAAGGACCCCAAAACCGTTCGGTGTAATTCCAAACATGTAGTATGCAGCTACCCCAAAAAGCAGTTGGCGCCGATGTCTGTTGGTTGTTATAATCAACGGAACGTTCATATGGGCGAAGCGGTGAATCTCTACCATTCTCGCTGAGAATCTATGCGATTTCACCCGCAGACCTAGATGAGCCACAATGGGTTGTCCATACCCTATGTTTCTCTTCCCTTCAATCAACAAACCCAACTGAAAAGAGTGTATCCAATGAGCCAGCCGATTGCTGACATCCAAGGAAAAACGATTTTAATCACCGGCGGTGCCCAAGGTATTGGTGGCGCCACCGCCCAACTTTGTGCCGAGCGCGGCGCCCGTGTGATTATTACCGATATCAAAACCGCAGGAGAGGCGCATGCCGCCGCCATTCGAGCCAATGGTGGCGAGGCCGTTTTTCATCAGATCGATGTGCGTGTTGCCGATCAGGTGGAAGCACTCTTTGCCAATGTGGCCGAGAGCCACGGTGGATTGGATGTATTAATCTGTGCGGCAGGTGTGTTGCAGGGCCAATACTTGCAGCCGGAAGAATTTCCCTTGGAGGTCTTTGAGCGGGTGATGGATATCAATGTCAAGGGAACCTTTCTCTGTACTAAGTATGCCACACCCTTGTTGGCACAGGCCGCCAAAGGCGTTATGATCTTGATTGCTTCGGGAGCCGGGGTTATTGGCGGCAGTTCGTCGATCGCCTATGGCACCAGCAAAGGCGCTGTCAACGGCATGGGCATGGTCCTGGCCAGCCATCTGGCCAATCGGGGCATTCGGGTGAATGTGGTTTGCCCGGGGAGCCTCAACACGGAAATGAAGCGAGGGGTGATCGCGAAGCAGGCTGAGTTGGAACAGCGCGATGCCGAAGCGATGATCGAAGCGGCGGGGTTGGGTGATCCCATGGGCGTGGCGCGGTTGCTGGCCTATTTGGCTTCCGATGACGGCGATTACGTGCGACGCAATCTCTTCACACGGTAGGTTGAACGGAGCGTTTGATGAACTATCTGCGTATAACAGCTGGCCCGTTTACGTTTACTGCCCGCTTGGAAGAGGAAACGGCCCCTTTGACCTGTGCCGCGTTTACCCACATTTTGCCCTTTCGCAACAAATTGATCCACGCTCGGTGGAGCGGTGAAGCGGCGTGGATTCCGCTTGGCGATTTCAGGCTGGACGTTGGCTTTGAAAATCACACCAGCCATCCTTCACGGGGCGACATTCTTTTCTACCCCGGTGGCTACAGCGAGACAGAGATTCTCTTTCCCTACGGCAGTGCCTGCTTTGCCAGCAAAATGGGCCAACTGGCCGGCAATCACTTTCTGACGGTTGTTGAGGGGCAGGAGCAGTTTGCTGCGTTGGGGCACCTGGTGCTATGGGAAGGCGCGCAAGATATTCTCTTCGAGTTGCTCTAGTATCAGTGGGCAGAAGTCAGTAGACAGTTGTCAGTCTATGCGCCCACTGATAACTGCTGACTGATAACTGTCCACTTATTTACGCCAAGTTGCTCTAGCAAATCCGGGCAGAAAGTAAGTAGCCAGATCATTGGGTTCTTTCCCAGCAAGAAGCGCTACTGATTTCTGTCCAGGTATTTAGGCCAAACTGTACAGCCCGATACGACAACTATGCACAACGCGATTCTGCAATGACCCCAAAAGCTATTACCCGTCGCGAAGCGTGGCAACATGCAGCCTGGTACGGCTGGGCATTGGCATTGACTTCGACCCTGGCCAGTAGCATTGTTACGCCTCTCTCGCGTGGCATCATTGTGGCTGGTCTCGATCCGATTCTCCTGTTGCTGTTGCGCCTGAGCATTGCAGTCACGCTGATGGGCATTACCATTGCACTGGTTCATCCGGAACACTTTCGGATCGAACGCCGCGGGTTTTGGCGCATCATGGGTGTGGGCCTGTTAGCCGGGCTGGAGATCTGCTGCTTTTTCAGCGCGCTGGCCTATGTCGACGCATCGATGTCGGCCATGATCAAATCGACACAGCCTCTGGTTGTGCTTTTGCTCCTCACATTGGGCGGAGAACGGCTAACCCGACGCCAACTCATCCGTTTGGCCCTGGCAATCTGCGGTATCTATTTACTTGTCGGGCCCGGTGGTACGGTTGCGCCGCTGGGGTTGGTCTTTCTTCTCCTCTCGCTGCTGCTCTATGGTTCGCAACTGGTCTTCATTCAGTGGTGGCTCAGCAGCTACAACCCTCACACCGTCGCCCTCTACCTCAGCGCCGTGATGACCACCGTCATCGCCGGCTGGTGGTGGTGGCAGGGGGCACATTGGCACGATCCTGGAACAGCTGGCTGGACGGTGATTCTCGTGTTGGCTATTGTGAGTACCTGGTTTGCCCGATTGGCACTCTTTGGCGCGATTGCACGCATTGGCAGCGGCCAGATCGCCCTCCTCTGGCCGCTGCAGACGCTGCTGATTATTATTCTTTCAGTGCTCTTCTTGGGGGAGCGAATGAGCACTATCCAGTGGGTGGGGGGAGTTCTCATTTTGAGTAGTACGGCATTGGCGGCGCGGCGCGGTAGCCGGTGAACTGCCAGTGCGAGTGGAACGAATCAGAAGCAAGCGGTAATCTGGACGATCAAAGATTGTGCAGCGTCGCTTCGCGTTTCCGCAAAGTGCGGGCGGTCACCAGGCTCACCACGAGAACCCCCAGTGAGAGCAGCAACAGTCGCCACGAAACCTCGGGCCCCTCGCCGGCCATCATCTTCTTCATGTCCAGCGACGCACCAAAGGGGATGAAGGTGAAGAGACCGGGCAATGAGCCGAGAAAGGTCGCGACCAAGAATGAGAGGCGGTTCACGCGCACAATGCCGGCCAGATAGTTGACCAGCTCATACGGGAGGAATAGCAGATGCATGATCAGGACAGTCATGAAGCTGTGCCTACGCATGCGCTCCGCATAACGGGTCGCCATGTTCTCGTGTGCGGGCAACAGATCGGCGCCAAAATAACATCCCATCCAGTAAGCCACTTGGGCTGCACCGAGGCTGCCGATCGTGGTATACAGCATTGCCAGTGCTAAATTGGTGAGTGAGCCGGCGCCAAAGATGCAACCGCCTGTAACCGCCAGCGCAGCGGCAGAGAAGAAAATCAACGGACTGAATGTGTAAATGACAATGTAAAGGATTGGCCCCCATGGTGTCTCCAAAAGAGCTACAATCTGATCGAGGGCTTGTGCGGTAGAGAGTTGATTCACCCAAAGATAGGAGAGATAGGCGCCAATCAGCAGCAGCCAGAGTCCAATCCCAAGTGCCTTGAGTTTGCGGCGATGCAGCACGGGTTTGCCTGCTGCCGGCGGTGATGCATCGATCATGAGTGGCTCATTTTGCGGCATTGAAAATAGGAACGACGTTGTGGACTCTGGATCACCACCTATGTACAGCAAAGACTCGGCATTGCGCTGTACGAAGGAGAACAAAACCACAGACAAAGAAGGAGAAAATTACTATCTGTAGTATATGCAACTACAGCAATTCGTCAAACGTGTGAAGCCGGGTCTCCGCCATCCAATCGAGGGTTGTGTGCCGAAGTATAGGTTCTCAGAAAAAGATTCGTAGCACGATCACAAGGCATGCAGCATAGAAGCACCACGAATCTTTTTCTGAATGCCGATAGATGGTGTGATCCCCAATTGTTACAAATAAAGAGCGACGAGCCGGAACAAGGAAGGTGGCAAACTACCATGGGTCAGGAAATCGAACGCAAATTTCTCGTTACCGGAGAAGGCTGGCGCACGGGCCGACGAACAACGATTCGCCAAGGCTATCTCAGTGTCGAGGCGGAACGGACGGTGCGGGTGCGGACCAAGGAGGACCATACCGCGGCGAACGCGCATGCTTACCTCACCATCAAGGGAAAGACCGAAGGCACGGCACGGGCTGAATACGAATACGAGATTCCCCTTGCCGATGCCAACGAACTGCTCGACCACCTCTGTCTACGGCCTCTCATTGAGAAAAACCGTTATACCCTTGACTATGAAGGAATGACCTGGGAAGTCGACGAGTTTTTCGGCGAAAACCAGGGGCTGGTTCTTGCAGAAATCGAGCTGGAGGAGACGGCTCAGTCATTTGCCAATCCCCCTTGGCTCGGGGAAGAAGTATCGCACGATGCGCGCTATTTCAATGCCTCGCTGACGCAACATCCCTACACCGCATGGTGAGCGCTCACCACCCCTGTAGAAAGGCCATTACCGCGGCAACGCCCTCTGCTGTGCTCGCGTGTTCGGTATTGACCGTGACCGCAGGTGCGAGCGGTTCTTCGTAGGGCACATCCATCCCTGGCACATGGGAGATTTCACCGGCGGTAGCACGGGCGTAGATCTGCTTGGGATCGCGCGCCATAGCCTGTTCCAGCGAACAGGAAACATAAATCTCCGCAAAGCGCGGGATGGTAGCTCGCGCCTTGTCACGGTAGGCGCGCCGGGTCGCCGTTGCCGCAAAAAGCACGTTGACGCCATGCTTCGTGAGCAGTTGGCCAATATGGACCATTACCCCATAAAACCAGTCGCGTTCGTCGTCACCATAGGTGGGATTGGGCGTCAGCACAGTGCGCAAGGCATCGGAATCGAGGATTTCGACTTGGGCCCCGGCCGCTCGTAGCTGTGTGGCGACCGCTTCGGCCAATGTGCTCTTGCCGGCCGCGGGTAATCCGGTAAACCACAGGGCAAAGCCGGTTCTCTTGCGGTCGTGCGTTGTTTCATCTGTCATACAAACCTGCCATGCAACTTATCAGGCAAAGTGATTACCCAACTCATGGACAACCCATTTCAAAGGCGTACTCACTGCAAGTAAGCCTGAACCAACTTGGGTTCAAAGCGCTCCACCGCCAATACTGCCTCGATGAAGCGAAAAAGTGCGCTGCGCACTGCTGTATCGAGGTGCGGATACCAGACGGGATGTGCCACAACGAGGGCACGCCAGACAAAAAAGGGCGATACCACCTCTTCAAGCTCTTGGTCGTTGCGCTTGCTCAGGTAACGCTCCCAAAACTGGTGAAAGAGCTCGGCGAATGGACCGGTGAAGGCCCCGTGCTGCTGTAAACTAAAAAAGAGGTAGTTGATCGCCATGGCACTGACATCGTCGGCCGGATCGCCCCATTCACCTCGGCTGCGATCGAGCAGAGCAAAGTTGTCATCTTCCGCAAAGAGCACATTCCACGGGTGAAAGTCACCGTGCGTTTGGCGCAAGCGATGACTGCGCCCCTTGAGGCGCCACCGCCAGGCGCTGCAGCGTCGTTCAATCGCTTCCAGGCGCGCCGGCGGCGCCACCGCAAAATCGGCGGGATAACTGTCGAGCATCCCCATGATCCCTTCGCCATGACCCACGAGATCGCGCCAGGTGCGGCAGTAGAGCTGGTTGGTGAGACGGGGGTTCGGTTGCGTTTGCACATGGATCTGCGCCAGGTAATCTGCCAAGAAAACGGCCCGTTTTTCATCTTGCGCAGTCAGCGTTCCTCGCTCCAGGAGCGCCATGAGATCGTCGGCGTAGAGTGTACCGGGCACATAGGTCGAGAGGTGAAAGAATTCACCGCTGGTGCCGAGAGAAATGAAATCACCATTATGGTCAATGGCACCAACATCGGCGGAGGGTGCATGGCGCGGCAACTTGTTAAAGGTGTCAAATTCGAGGAGCATGTTGTAGGCCCGATCGGCGCGCCGCTCGTGGCCAAAGCGTTCCGGCGCCATTGTGTGCAGCACCACCCGTTCGCGCTGACTCGCGCCGTCGCGCTGAAAATGGCTAAACTCAATATAAAGGGGGTTCCCGTACCCAAACGCCTTGAGTTCATCGCCCGCCGCCTCTTTCATTTTGCGGACCGTGTGCAGTTCAATTGCTCCCTGGTAACGTGTGGCGAGATAATCCATTAATTGTGTTGCGTTAAACGGGAAATCGGCCCACGGTATCTGTCGATCTGGCGCCATCGGTGTTGCCCCCTTCTCTTCCCTTGCGCTTCTCTCTTCACTTTGCCATAGGTTGGAGAGCTAGTCAAGAGGGTGAGAGAGCTTACCCTATAGGCGAGGGTCTGTGAGCAACCCGTATCCTCTAATGCGGCCCGGCCATTGGGGAAAATGCTTGCGACCTGATTGTATTTATGGTACACTATGAATAACTCTGCGGAATCCGTGAACGGATAGCACACGGGGCGAGCCAACACTTCACAAACGGGAGCACGGTAACGTGGCGTGGATGTGATAGCCATTCGGCAAGACGGAAGCGCCCAATCGGCACCCACCTGCTTATGCAGGTTCGCACCCACTGTCCACACGGTTCTGCGGAGTTCTTTTTTACTCATATGGGCGGCAAACTGAAATTGCCCGATTTTCCAGGAGTAGCGCCATTGCCGCAAGCGGCCAATCAAGCTGCAAAAAACAATGCACTGTGGCGCTGTGCTGCTACGACATGTTTCTTGAGAGAACAAGCGCAATTTCAGCCGCATTCCGATGTGAGCGCTCATTTTTGTGCTTGCTTCTCATTCTGCTCTCTGCTCGAACGCAACGGTTTATGACTGATTCTCGCCTGCTCTTTGCCCCCCATGCCCGCCAAGCCCTCGCCCGTGGCTTTGATGCTCTCGCCCGGCTCATGGCGATCACCCTCGGTCCACAAGGACATACCGTTGCCGTCGCTCGGGACAATCGCCGGCGAGCGCCGGAGCTGTTGCGCAGTGGTGCATACATTGCCCGCCGCTTTTCGGGATTTCCTTCGCGTTTTGAAACCATGGGCGCTTTTCTGGCCCGTCACGTGGCCTGGCGCATGGAAGAAGCCGTTGGCGACGGTGCAACCACCGCTGTGATCATTGCCAATGCGGTGCTCAAAGCCACGGAACGCCAGATTGCTGCCGGCCACAATCCAATGCTGATTCGTCGGGGAATTGAGAAGTTGCTCCCGTGCCTGTTAGAGGCGGTGAAGGCCCAGGCCACGCCCTTGACCGAGCACGCACAAATTGTGGCCCTGGCAACTGCCCTCGTTGGTGATCAGACGCTGGGACGCTATCTCGAAGAGATCTTTGATACCGTTGGGCCCCACGGCGCAATCCAGGTGCGCAGCAGCTATGCCCGCGTCCACGAACGTCGTTATATTCAGGGTACTTTCTGGAACCAAGGATGGGTTTCTTCCTACTTTACCACCGAAAGCGGCAGTGCTATTCTCACCGATCCCTATCTGCTCTTTACCACGCGACCGCTGACCCGTGTCGCTGAACTGTTGCCGATCCTCAATCAGGTGCGTGAAGCGGGTCGAGGTGGCCTCGTCGTCCTCGCCCCGGCGATCAGTGGCGAGGCCCTCAATCTCCTGGTGACCAACAAAACGCGCAAGGCACTGCCGACGCTAGCCATTAAAGCGCCGGGGCTAGGCTTGGAGAAGATCGAAATTCTAGAAGATCTCGCTGCCCTCTGTGGCGGGCAACTCCTGCGCGATGAAATTGGCTTGCGGGTGGAGAGGGCAACGCTGGCCACGTTGGGGCGCGCCGATGAGGTCCAGGCAATTCGCTCGGGCTTTACCATCATTGGTGGCAAAGGGCGTCCAGCCACGATTCGTCAGCGGCAGCAACAGCTGCAGCGCGAATTAAAAGAGGCTGAGCCCGGTCGCGCACGGGAACGCCTCACCGAGCGCATTGGTAAGTTGCTGGGAGGCGTGGCTTTGCTGGA
>ERZ795053.2449-NODE-2449-length-22436-cov-5.521871_pt1 | contig 22436 bp, 14 predicted proteins | sample MGYA00375137_ERZ795053 | MGnify/ENA primary metagenome ERZ795053 (study PRJEB30182, sample SAMN05720284) | activated sludge metagenome | isolation source: Anaerobic digester | place: Hong Kong | collected 2014-12-17 ...
GGCACCGGGCTCGGGAAGCGCAACCAACCGTCGACCCCATCACCGTTGATGAAGCCGCGTGAGGGCTCGATCGCCTCCGGACCGTTGCGCTGCACGAATGCACGGGCGGGTTCGCGCAGCCGCTCGCTGTGCCGGCGTTCGACCGATGCCTTGTCCTCGACCCGCCAGGCGACCGCCGGAAACGGATGCTCCAGGTGCAAGGGCGCGAACAGCGACCGCAGGCCCATCAATTGCGCCGCACGACTGAGCCGTTCGGCCTCGACATCGATGTGCGCCGGCCCGGGGCCGAAAAAGGCGTGCAACCACGCCTCCTCCGCGGCCTTGAGAGCTTCGTGCCGCCGCTGCACCAGCGTCAAGATGCGCGGCACCAGGCGATCGCTGCGTCGTCGGGCAGGCAAGGCGGCGAAAAACCGCTCCGCCGAGCCTTCGGCTGCGACCGCCTCCGCCCAGGCCCGCGACAACGGGAAATACCACGTGGTGAGAATCTTGAGGGCGGCGCGGTCGAACCACGGCCGCAGGATCAAGTCGCCGAGTGCGCTCTTCAGCACACGGTCTAGCCGTCGCGGTGGTGCGGCGCGGGAGCCTTCCGGCACGAAGGTGTCAGTGGTCGAGGAAGCTGCGCAGCTTGCGCGAGCGGCTCGGATGCTTGAGTTTGCGCAGGGCCTTCGCCTCGATCTGGCGGATCCGCTCACGTGTGACCGAGAACTGTTGGCCCACCTCTTCGAGCGTATGGTCGGTGTTCATGCCGATGCCAAAGCGCATCCGCAAAACCCGCTCCTCGCGCGGTGTGAGGCTTGCGAGCACGCGGGTGGTTGTTTCGCGCAGGTTCGCTTGAATGGCCGCATCAAGCGGCTGAACAGCATTCTTGTCCTCGATGAAATCACCTAAGTGGCTGTCTTCCTCGTCGCCGATCGGCGTCTCCAGGCTGATCGGCTCCTTGGCGATCTTCAGGACCTTGCGCACTTTCTCAAGCGGCATCGACAGCTTTTCCGCCAGCTCCTCCGGCGTCGGCTCGCGGCCGATCTCGTGCAGCATCTGCCGCGACGTACGGACGAGCTTGTTGATCGTCTCGATCATGTGCACGGGAATGCGGATGGTGCGCGCCTGATCGGCGATCGAGCGGGTAATGGCTTGGCGGATCCACCACGTCGCATACGTCGAAAATTTGTAGCCACGGCGGTACTCGAACTTGTCGACCGCCTTCATCAGGCCGATGTTGCCTTCCTGGATGAGGTCGAGGAACTGCAGGCCGCGGTTCGTGTACTTCTTGGCGATCGAAATGACGAGGCGCAGGTTAGCCTCGATCATCTCCTTTTTCGCCTTGGTCGACTCCCGCTCGCCTTTCTGGACCGTGCCAACAATCCGGCGGAACTCGCTGATCGGCAGCCCGGCTTCATGGGCGACGACGGCGATCTCTTGGCGGATTTTTTCCGCCTCGCCGCCGTATCGGCCGCTGAAGCGCCGCCAGCGCTCGCTCGAAGCCGCGCTCAAGCGCTTGATCCAGTCAGGCGCAAGCTCGTTGCCGCGGTACGCGTTGATGAAGTCTTCGCGGTCGATCCGGCACTCAAGCGCCAGCCGCAACAAGCGGCCTTCGAGGCCGATGACTTTACGATTGAGGCCGTAGAGCTGATCGACGAGTTCCTCGATGCGGGAATCGTTCAGATGCACACCCTGCATCAGACTGATCAGTTCGCGCCGCAGCTTGCCAATGCGCCGCTCGATCGCGGGATTCCCCTCCGCGCCTTGTTCGAGCGCCGTGATCTTGCGCATCTGCAGGCGGTGCATCTTCTTGTAGGTGAGCTCGATCTCCTCGAATGTCGCGAGGACTTTCGGCTTCAGCGCGTCCTCCATGGCCGCGAGCGAGACGCTTTGGTCCTCGCCTTCGCCGTCGTCCTCGTCATCGAGGTTATGGCCGTCGGCGAGAAGGTTCTCCTCTGCGTCTTCACTGTCCTCGTCTTCCGCGGCGCGGGTAGGCGCGGTCTCGCTTGGCACCTGCGGCGCTGCGGCTGCGGCGGAGGCTTCCGGGGGTACCGGTTCAGACAGTGCACAAGGCGTTTCGCCGCCGACCGGCTCGCCCGCGGGCATCGCGGCTTGTGGTGCGACGCTGCCGGCAACCGCAGGCGTCAAACCGGGCACGACCAGCCCGGCGGAACCGGCAGCGACGGCGGCGACATCGTAGGTGGCTTCAAGGTCGATGATATCGCGCAGCAACATCCGGTTTTCGACCAGCGCCGTATGCCAGCGGATCAGTGCGCGGATGGTCAGCGGGCTTTCGCAGATGCCGCCGATCATCATCTCCCGACCGGCCTCGATGCGCTTGGCAATCGCGATCTCGCCCTCGCGCGAGAGCAGCTCGACGTTGCCCATCTCGCGCAGGTACATGCGCACCGGGTCATCGGTGCGACCAAGTTCGTTCTCGTCGACGTTGCCGCTGGGTTGTTCGGCCTCAACAACATCGGCGGCCGGGGCAGCCTCCTCGCCCTCATCGCCTTCGATGACGCTGATGCCGATTTCCGACAGCATCGACATCGTGTCTTCGATTTGCTCCGACGAGACCTGCTCCGGCGGCAGCGCGTTGTTCAGTTCCTCATATGTGACGTAGCCGCGCTCTTTGCCGCGGGCGATCATCCGCTTGACGTTGACGCCCAGGGAATCCAACAGCGGCCCGTCCGCAGGCTCGTCCTTGCCGCCCGCGAGATCGACGACCGCGGCCGGCTTTGCCGCCATCTCGGCTTCATCGTCGATGATCAGGCCATCCGTCCCAGCCTCGGCTTCCATGCCGCGTCCGTCGCCGTTGTTCACATGCCTGCTTCGTTGGGCCGCTCGCCCGTCGCCGTCGATTGCCGTCAATGCTGTCACTCGGCCATCAATACGTGCATCGTCATGTTGCGCTGTCGCCATGTCTAGCCCACTCGCCGTGAACGAGGATCCGCCGCTGCGGTGATTGATCTGCCGTCGCTGCAAGTAGCGACAGGAGCCGCGCAGTTGTTGTTTCTGTCAAATCGGCTCCCCAACCTGCCTATGCGCGGCAGCCCGCGAGGCGCGCGGGCGAGGAAACATGCGCCGTTCGAAACTCAAACGAGCTTCTGGTGAAGTAGCGTTCGCGAGGGGCCTCGTCAAGACCTCCAGGCGCACATTTTCTCGTCCGGTTTTGCCGCACAGGCCCGAGGGTTAGTCGTCATCGTCGCTCTGCAACCGGGCCTCGATGAGGCGCTGCCGACGTGCCCATGCCTCCGCCGCGCTCTCGCCTGTCTCCGCCGTTGCCAACTCGGCTTTCAGTGCCACCCCTTGCAAGATCCGCATGTTGGCCTGCCACTGCTCGCGCGGGCCGTCATCGCCGCCGCGGGCCTGCGCGATCGCGGCGAAACGGACCGCTGGATCGTTGAGAATCGCGCCGATGGCGTCGCCAAAGCCTTGTTCCGCCAGCCTCTCGCGTGCCTCACCTGCCTCGATGGTGTCTCCGGACTGTGACAGGACGGCGATCAGCGCCTGGCGCAGCGCGTCGTACTGAGGCACGGCGAAGCGCGTGCAGCCGAGATCCTCCTCCACGTCTGCAAACAGAGCCGGATGGCTGAGAAGGATCGCCAGCAACGTTCGTTCCGCCGCTGCCACCCGCGCCGAGACACCCTCCGTCCCGACGGTCGGCCGAAATGCTGCTTTCGTGGTGACGGCTTGAGGCGGGGCGGCGGTCGCTGCAGGTTGGGGGCGCTGACGGACGCGCCGGCCCGCTTGCCAGGCCTCCTCGCGCAGCCGCTGGCGGAACAGCGTGTGATAGTGGCGACGCAGTGTCGGGTCGCTGATCCGTGCCGCATGCCGATCGAGCCGTTCCTCCAGCCGCGCTCGGTCCTCGGCAGTAAGCAGCGGACTGTTCTGTCGAGCGAGGCGATAGACCAGATCGGAGAGCGCTAGCCCATCCGCGAGCGTGCGGTGTACGAAGTCGCCGGCGTAGCGGCGGGCGAGGTCGGCCGGATCGTCGGCTGTATCGAGCCGGCTGAATGCGAACTTGAGGCCAAAGCCGGGCCGGATCATAGCCAGCGCCATCTCTGCCGCCCGGACCGCGGCGCGCGTGCCGGCAGCATCGGGGTCGAACCAGAGGATCGGCTCCGGTGCCACCTGCCAAAGGAGTTCCAGCTGGTCTTGTGTCAGCGCTGTGCCAAGCGGTGCTACGGCATGATCGTAGCCGGCTTGGGCCAGGCCGATCACGTCCATATAACCCTCGACGACGATCAGCGTGCCGGCGGCGCGGGCGGCTTCGCGCGCTTGCGCATAGCCATAGAGGAGCCGGCCCTTGTGGAACAGGGCCGTTTCCGGGCTGTTGAGATACTTTGGCTCGCCTTGGCCGAGGATGCGACCACCAAAGCCGACCGTGCGGCCACTGCGCTCGGTGATGGGGAACATCACCCGGCCGCGAAAGCGGTCGTAAGGGCTGCCTTGGCCTCCTTCGGGGCGGATCAGCAGACCCGCTTCAACGAGAAGATCCTCGGCAAAGCCGGCGCGGGTGAGCGCTGTCTTCAGGCTGCCGCGGCCTTGTGGTGCAAAGCCCAAACGGAAGCGGGCCATCGTCGCGTCATCGAGGCCACGACCGCACAGGTACGCGAGCGCCGCTTGGCCCTCGGGCAGACGCAGGCGCTGCTCATACCACGTGGCCGCCGCCGCGACGGCTTCTTCGAGACTGTGGCGCCGCCGCTCGATGGCCTGCGCTTCCGGCGAAGGGTCGGGCAAGCGGAGCCCGACCTCGGCAGCGAGCGCGGTGACGGCTTCGACGAAGCCCAGGTTCTCGGTCTGCATGACGAAATCGAATACCGAGCCATGCTGGCCGCAGCCGAAGCAGTGGTAGAATCCTTTCTGATCGTTGACGGTGAACGACGGCGTTTTTTCCTTATGAAACGGGCACAAGCCGAGAAATTCCCGCCCGTGCCGCTGCAGTCGGACGCTCCTGCCGATGACATCGGACAACCGCAGCCGTGCCCGCAACTCATCAAGGAATCCGGCGGGAAAGCTCATCGGTCACCTGCTGGGCGTTGGCGTCGGCCGCCCGAGCCGCTGAGGACATTCTAGCCCAAGTGCTGCTTGACCAGCGCGCTCGCTTTAACGAAGTCCATCTGGCCGGCGTAGCGTTCCTTAAGAGCCGCCATCACACGGCCCATGTCTTTCAAGGTGCGTCCGCCGACATCCTCGATCGTCGCCGCGACAGCGCCTTCGATGGCCGCATCATTCATCTGCTTCGGCAGGAACGCTTCGATAATGGTGATCTCTTCCGCTTCCTGGCGGGCGAGCTCCGGGCGGTTGCCCTGCTCGTAGGCTTTGATGCTTTCGCGCCGCTGCTTGATCATCGAAAGCAGCATCGTTTGGATCTGCGCTTCATCGAGGCCATCGGGATTGCCTTTGCCGCGTTCGGCAATGTCCCGGTCCTTCAACGCGGCGAGAATGAGGCGCAATGTAGAGACGGCGCGCTCGGCGCGGGCCAGGACGGCCTCCTTGAGCGCTTGTTCGAGCCGTGTGCGTAGCATCCACCCTCGCCCTGACCGTTGACCAATCGTGGCCCATCCGTGCAGCTGACGCACGGCCGGTGCATGGTAAGCCGGTCCGCCACAAAGCGCTAACCCTAAAGAATGCCGGTCGTGCGGTCGGGTTCAGCACAACCTTGGGGTGGGGTTGACGACAACCAGCCGATTGCGTACATCTTGGCCACCCTGCCGCCGGCCAATCACCGCGAATTGCCCCCGAGCGCGCAAGCGATCGCATGGCCCCGGCCGGTTGAGGAGATTCTGCGAAAACGATGGCTTCTGCCTTCACACCGCCGTCATCCGCAGCGGCCAGCGTGGCGGGCCGCCCTGCCGGCGCCAATGCCGCGTTGGTGTTGGAGGACGGGATGGTTTTTTGGGGGCGGGGTGCCGGTGCGGTCGGTGTTGCCATCGGGGAGGTGTGTTTCAACACGTCCTACACCGGTTATCAGGAGATCCTGACCGACCCCTCGTATGCGGGCCAGATCATTACCTTCACCTTCCCGCACATCGGCAACGTCGGCGTCAATCCCGAGGATGTGGAGTCGATCACGCCTGCCGTGCGCGGCTGCGTCATGCGCCAGCCGGTTTCCTCGCCCTCGAACTGGCGTGCTGGCGGCGATCTTGACGCCTGGCTCAAGAAGCACGGTCTGGTCGCCCTGACCGGCGTTGATACAAGGCGGCTGACGCGCCGCATCCGCGACGGCGGTGCCCCGAGGGGGACTCTCATCCACGCCCCTGACGACACGATCGACGTCGATGTGCTGCGCTTCATGGCCGAGCGGTGGCCAGGCCTTGAAGGCATGGACCTCGCGAAGGAGGTGATGTGCCGGCAGACCTACAGCTGGGATGAGACTGCGTGGCACTGGCCTGAGGGCTATGGCCGGCAGGCGGAGCCGCGGTTCCATGTCGTCGCGATCGACTATGGCGCCAAGCGGAACATCCTGCGTTGTCTGGCTGCGGCCGGGTGCCGGGTAACCGTGGTGCCCGGAACGGCCAGCGCCGACGATGTGTTACGGCACCGGCCCGATGGCGTGTTCCTGTCGAACGGTCCGGGCGATCCGGCGGCGACCGGGGCTTACGCGGTGCCGGTCATCCGCGCGGTACTGGCACAAGGGGTCCCGCTGTTCGGGATCTGCCTCGGCCACCAGATGCTGGCGCTGGCGCTGGGCGCCCGCACATACAAATTGCATCTTGGCCACCGCGGCGCCAATCACCCGGTCAAGGATCTTGAAACCGGCCGCGTCGAGATTACGAGCCAGAACCACGGGTTCGCCGTTGAACGCACAAGCCTGCCGGCTGGCGTGGTTGAGACGCACGTGTCGCTGTTCGACTCGACCAACGAAGGACTGCGGGTCGAAGGCGCACCAGCCTTCTCGGTGCAGTTCCACCCCGAGGCTTCGCCGGGTCCGCACGACAGCCACTACCTGTTCGGCCGCTTCGTCGAGGCCATGCAGCGTGCCACAGTGTCGGCGGCTTGAGGTCCGATGTCCGCGCCGGTTAGGTCGTATGTTGTCGCGGACGGCCATTCTTGAAGTATGCGTGTAAGCCCCTATGCCGAAGCGGACTGATCTCAACAGCATCCTGATCATCGGCGCTGGTCCGATCATCATCGGCCAGGCCTGTGAATTCGACTATTCCGGAACGCAGGCTTGCAAAGCCTTGCGCGAGGAAGGCTACCGAGTCGTCCTCGTCAACTCCAATCCAGCGACGATCATGACCGATCCCGGCATGGCGGACGCGACCTACATCGAGCCGATCACGGCTGCTGCCGTGGAGGCGATCATCGCGCGCGAGCGCCCCGACGCGCTCCTGCCGACGATGGGCGGGCAGACCGCTCTCAACGTGGCGATGGAGCTCAGCCAAGCCGGCACGCTGGCCCGCCACGGCGTCGAGATGATCGGCGCCAAGCCGGACGTGATCGCTAAGGCGGAGGACCGCCAGCAGTTCCGCGACGCGATGGGGCATATCGGTCTTGACTGCCCACGCAGCCGGACCGTTCGTTCAATCGATGAAGCGTGGCAGGTGGTTCAGGAAATCGGCCTGCCGCTGATCATTCGGCCGTCGTTTACCCTGGGCGGTACCGGTGGCGGCATCGCGTACAACTCTGATGAATTTGAGCGCGTCGTGTCGGGCGGACTCGCGGCGTCACCGGCGCGCCAGGTGCTGATCGAAGAGTCGGTGCTTGGCTGGAAAGAGTTCGAGATGGAGGTCGTCCGCGATCAGGATGACAACTGCATCATCGTCTGCTCGATCGAAAACGTCGATCCGATGGGCATTCACACCGGCGATTCGATCACGGTTGCGCCCGCGCTGACGCTTACCGACAAGGAATACCAGCGCATGCGCACCGCCTCGATCGCGGTGCTGCGGGAGATCGGCGTCGACACCGGCGGCTCGAACGTACAGTTCGCGATCAATCCCGATGACGGCCGCATGGTCATCATCGAGATGAACCCGCGGGTGTCGCGCTCCTCGGCGCTGGCCTCCAAGGCAACCGGCTTTCCGATCGCCAAGGTGGCCGCCAAGCTCGCCGTCGGCTACCGCCTGGACGAACTCAAGAACGAGATCACCGGCATCACGCCTGCGTCTTTCGAGCCGACCATCGATTACGTGGTCACCAAGATCCCGCGCTTCACCTTCGAGAAGTTTCCCGCCGCCGAACAGATCCTGACGACGTCGATGAAGTCCGTCGGCGAGGCGATGGCGATCGGCCGCTCATTTGCGGAGTCGCTGCAGAAGGGCCTGCGCTCGATGGAGACGGGGCTCTGTGGGCTGAACGAGGCGAACCAGTCCTTGAGCCGGGAAGAATGTCTGGCGGCCCTCGCATTTCCACGGCCGGAGCGCATCTTGCTAATCGCGGACGCCTTCCGCCATGGCCTTGGGATCGAGGAAATCTACGCCGCCTGCCGGTTCGACCGCTGGTTCCTCGAACAGGTTAAGATGCTGATCGACGTCGAGGCTGAGGTGCGGCGCAATGGCCTCCCGGGCGATTTTTCGGGCGTCATGAGCTTAAAGTCGCTCGGCTTTTCGGATGAGCGCCTAGCGCAGCTGACCGGCAGCCGAACCGAGGACGTGGCCCGCTATCGCAGGCTCCTGGGCGCGGCACCGGTGTTCAGGCGTGTCGATACCTGCGCCGCCGAATTTCCCGCGCAAACGTCGTACATGTATTCGACTTACGAGCCCGACGGCGCTTCCGCGGCCGAGTGCGAAGCCAACCCGACCGAACGCGAGAAGGCGATCATTCTGGGTGGTGGTCCGAACCGCATCGGCCAGGGGATCGAGTTCGATTACTGCTGCGTTCACGCGGCCTATGCGCTGAGGGACGCCGGTTTCGAAGCGATCATGGTGAACTGCAATCCAGAGACGGTCTCGACCGACTATGACACCTCCGATCGCCTCTACTTCGAGCCGCTGACCGAGGAAGACGTGATCGAGTTGGCGCGCGTCGAGCAGTCGCGCGGCCGGCTGTTGGGTACGATCGTTCAATTCGGTGGCCAGACGCCGCTCAAGCTCGCGCATGCGCTGGCAGCGGCCGGCGTTCCCATTCTCGGGACTTCGCCCGATGCGATCGATCTGGCGGAGGACCGCGAGCGGTTCCAGGTTTTGCTGCAACAGCTTGGTCTGCGCCAACCAGCCAACGGCATCGCCCGCTCGGCGGAAGAGGCGGAACGGGTGGCCGAGGCGATCGGCTATCCGGTGGTGATCCGACCCTCGTACGTGCTCGGTGGCCGGGCGATGGAGATCATCCACGACCCTCAGGCGTTGGCCCGCTACATCAAGGAGGCCGTGCGCGTGTCCGGAACGCGCCCGGTCCTGCTCGACACGTACCTTGAAGATGCGATCGAACTCGATGTCGACGCCTTGGCTGACGGCACCGACGTCTACGTTGCCGGCGTCATGCAGCACATCGAGGAGGCGGGCATCCATTCCGGCGATTCTGCGTGCTGCCTGCCGCCGTATTCGCTCGCGCCGGCAATGATCGATGCCTTGTGTGAACAGACACGCGCGCTCGCGCTGGGACTTGGCGTCGTCGGCCTGATGAACGTCCAGTACGCGATCAAGGACGGCGACATCTACATCCTTGAAGTGAACCCGCGGGCGAGCCGAACCGTTCCCTTCGTCGCCAAGGCGACCGGGGTGCCGATCGCAAAGATCGCCGCGCGGGTCATGGCCGGCGAGCGGCTGTCGTCCTTTGCGCTTCCCGAGCGGCCGGGCACGGGCCACGTCTCGGTCAAGGAGGCGGTGTTCCCGTTCTCTCGCTTCCCCGGCGTCGATATCATCTTGGGCCCGGAAATGAAATCGACCGGCGAGGTGATGGGGATCGCCCGTGACTTCCGCTCGGCGTTTGCAAAATCCCAGCTCGGCGCCGGCGTTCAACTGCCCACAGCCGGCACGGTGCTGCTCTCGGTCAAGGAGCGTGACAAGCCGGCGGCCGGCATCCTGGCGCGCCAACTTGCTGAACTCGGCTTTGCGCTGCTCGCGACGGACGGGACGGCTCAGCATCTCGCCGGGCTCGGCCTCGAAGTCAACCGCGTCAACAAGGTGATGCAGGGCCGCCCGCATTGTGAGGATGCCATCATCAGCGGCGCCGTGCAGCTGGTGATCAACACCACCGAAGGGGCACAGGCGATTCGCGACAGCTTCTCCATTCGCCGCTCCGCCTTGATCAAGAATGTGCCGCATTACACGACGATGGCCGGCGCCAGTGCGGCAATAGGGGCGATCACGGCGTTGCGTGCCGGCGATGGCCTTGAAGTGCAACCACTGCAGTTTTATCTTGGCAGCGCCTTCTAACTGGCCACGGACGGGCTCGGTTCGCATTTCCGGACGGGGTCGCCCCGGGGAATGAAGAGGTCGAACATGGAAAAAGTCCCTATGACCAGGGAGGGGCTGGCGCAGCTGGAAGATGAGTTGCGGCGCCTGCGGACGGAGGAGCGACCGGCAGTCATCCGCGCGATCGCTGATGCCCGAGAGCACGGGGATATCTCGGAAAATGCCGAGTACCATGCCGCGCGCGAGCGCCAGAGCTTCATCGAGGGCCGATTGGTCGAGCTGGAGGACATCATCAGCCGGGCGCAGGTCATTGATACCTCCGGCCTGTCCGGCGACGTCGTGCGCTTCGGTGCCACGGTTCTCTTGTGCGATGAGGACACCGAGGAGGAGTCCCGCTACACGCTGGTCGGCAGTCATGAAGCAGACGCCGCCAACGGCCGGCTCTCGGTGACCTCGCCCTTGGGCCGGGCGCTGATTGGCAAGCGGCTGGGCGATATCGTCGAAGTTACCGCGCCGCGCGGCTCGCGCTCCTACGAAGTGGTGCAGATCGCATATGCGTGAGCATCCCGGCATCCTTGGTGACTAATAACGATCCCCGCCGGAAGCTGATTGAGGATCAGCTCGCGCGCGTTCTGGTCGATGCGACCTTTCCCGAGCTGCCGAGCCACAGCCGCGGCAAGGTGCGCGACTCTTACGATCTCAAGGACGGCCGGCGGCTGATCATCACGACCGACCGGCAGAGCGCATTCGACCAGATCCTGGCGGCAGTGCCGTTCAAGGGCCAAGTGCTGAATGCGACCGCGCGCTTCTGGTTTGAGGCGACCGCCGACATCATCGCCAACCACGCGCTCGCCTATCCCGACCCGAACGTGATGCTGGTGCGAAGGCTCGATATGCTGCCGATCGAGGTCGTTGTGCGCGATTACCTGACCGGAAGCACGGCAACCTCCATCTGGCCGATGTACCGCGACGGCCGGCGAACGATGTACGGGCTGACACTCCCCGATGGCCTCCATGAAAACGAGCGGCTGCCGGCGACCATCCTCACACCCACCACCAAGGCGGCGGACGGCCACGACGCGCCAATTGCGCAAGAAGAGATCGTCGCTTCGGGGCTCTTGAGTCCATCCGATTGGGAGACGGTCGCCGCTGCGGCACTGGCGCTGTTTGCCCGCGGGCGCGCTATCGCGGCTGAGCGCGGACTGATCCTGGTCGATACCAAGTACGAGTTTGGGCGCGACGAGGAAGGCCGGATCGTGCTGGCTGATGAGATCCACACGCCCGATTCCAGCCGCTACTGGCGGAAGGACAGTTATCGCGCCCGAATGGCGGCAAATGAGCCGCCGGAATCGCTCGACAAGGAGTTCCTGCGGCGCTGGATCATCAGCCGCTGCGATCCCTACGCGGAGCCGATCCCACCAATCCCGGTCGAAACGCTGGTCGAGTTCAGCCTGCGCTACATTGCGCTTTATGAGACAATCACCGGCCAGACATTCGTGCCGACGCAACCCGAGCTTCCGGTGCGTGCGCGCGTGGAAGCCTGCATCCAGGCCTTTGCCTGAACTCCGGCGCCGGCGAGACTGCTTGCGCGGCGCAGCATGGATCCCTATCCTTCTGGATTAGCCGGGAAAACTGCAAAGCGCGACGCACCGCGATAGGCGCGCGCGAGAACCAAGCCGATGCACCACGCGAGTAAAGTCGTCATCCTTGGGTCGGGGCCGGCCGGGTACACGGCGGCCATCTACGCCGCACGCGCCGGGCTGCAGCCGATCCTGATCCGCGGGCTGCAGCCGGGTGGCCAGCTAACGATTACGACCGAGGTCGAGAACTATCCAGGCTTTGCCGCGGCCGTGCAGGGTCCGTGGCTGATGGAGCAGATGGCGGAGCAGGCGGTGCACGTCGGTGCCCGCTGCTTCGATGACACCATCGTTCGAGCTGCCCTCGGAGCGCCGCCGTTCGTGCTGACCGGCGATACGGGCGTGACCTACGAAGGCGAGAGCGTGATCATCTGCACCGGTGCGTCTGCGCGATGGCTGGGACTGCCGAGCGAGACTCGCTTCCAGGGGTTCGGTGTCTCTGCGTGCGCCACCTGCGACGGCTTCTTTTTCCGCGATCGAGCGGTCGCGGTGATTGGCGGCGGCAACACGGCAGTGGAGGAGGCGCTCTTCCTTACCCACTTCGCTCGCTCCGTAACCCTGATCCATCGCCGCGACCAGCTGCGCGCGGAGAAGATCCTGCAGGAGCGGCTTTTTCGAAGCGCTAAGGTGCAGGTTCTGTGGGACCAGGTGGTCGAGGAGATCGTCGGCACCGACGCGCCGCCGGCCGTCACCGGCGTCGCGGTGCGCAACGTCAAGACCGGCGCGGCGTCGGTTGTCCCCGTTGACGGCGTTTTCATCGCGATCGGCCATACGCCGAACACGGCGCTATTTCATGGGCAGCTGGAAATGGACGGCGAAGGCTATATTCTGACCCGTCCTGGCAGCACCGCCACCAGCGCGAAGGGCGTTTTCGCGGCCGGTGATGTCCAGGACAAGGTCTTCCGGCAGGCCGTCACCGCCGCCGGAACCGGATGCATGGCTGCGCTCGAAGCGGAACGCTATCTGGCGGCTATGGAGACCGCCCACCCGTGACGTGGTGGGCGCTGTAAGGAAGAAACCGGTCAGTCAAGAAGCCGGTTCACAGGGATAAGAGGCTCCGGTCGACAAGCCACTACGCTTGCGCCGGCAAGACACAACAGGGCGGCCATGATTGGAATGGATTGGGACAAGATCCGTGTGTTCTATGCTGTGGCGGAGGCGGGCAGCTTCACGCACGCCGGTGAGAGCTTAAGCCTTAGCCAGTCCGCCGTCAGCCGACAGGTAAGCTCCCTCGAAGAGACCTTGCAGACGCCCTTGTTCCACCGCCATGCACGCGGCCTGATGCTGACGGAGGCGGGAGAGGTCCTGCATCGGACGGCGCGCGAAATCTACGCCAAGCTGAACATGGCGCAGGGGCTCATCCAGGAAAGTCGGGAGCGCCCCAAAGGTCCGTTGCGCATTACAACCACCATCGCATTCGGCTCCGTGTGGCTGGCGCCGCGGCTCAAGGAATTCCTCGAGGCCAATCCCGATATCGAGGTCACCTTGATGCTGAGCGACAACGAGCTCGATTTATCGATGCGTCAGGCCGACGTCGCTTTGAGGATGACACCGCCTACTCAGCCGGACTTGATCCAGCGCCGCCTGATGACCCTCCACTACCACGTGTTCGCGGCACCGACCTATCTCGCGGAGCATGGGACGCCCGACGCGCTTGAGGATCTCGACAATCACCGTCTGATTGTTTTCGGCGACGAGGCGCGGCTTGCCCTGCCGAACCTGAACTGGCTGTTGCAGGCCGGCTGCGCGGAGGGTTGTAAGCGAAAAGCGTTTCTCAAGGTCAACAGCACGTTCGGCATTTTTCGTGCCGTGCAGAACGGCATCGGCATCGGTGCCCTGCCCCATTACCTCAACGACCAGACCGGGAACTTGGTGCAGATCCTGCCGGAGGTGAACGGGCCCGAGGTCGACCTCTTCTTTGTCTATCCGGAAGAGCTGCGGCACTCGCACCGCGTTGCCCTCTTCCGTGCCTTCATCGCCCGCAAGACCGAGGATCTCGCTGGTTCGTAGGCGTCAATGGCGGCACTGCCCCGCCATCCGGAATGCGAGGATAGTTCCCAACCGTTTTCAACCCAGTATGCAATACGCGCATATCTGGGATGCGTTTTTTTTGTCTGGTATGCGGCGCTGCAGCAGGGTATAAAGGCGGTGTTGCTGCTGCATTGCAGCATCTCCGAGTTTCGTGGTTTCGGGTGCAAGGCCCGGAAGGAGGGCTCGTCAGCTACGAGTCCTACGTCTCCCAGACGTGAAGCCTCCCTGTTGGACTTGCCGGGCCTTGTGCCCGGCATTTTTTTTGTATCATCGCAGGCGTGGCGCGGCTGCCATGTGCACAACCGCGCAGGGGTGTCTGTCTCCTTGCCGTCCTCAGTGCTATTGCGGTTGCGAAGGCTCGCCCGCTTAGAGGCAGCGCCCCGCTTCAATTCTCGCTCTCGGTGATCGCTTCAGCCGGCCATCGCCTGAGCGCGCGCCGCAACGATGTCATCCGCCAGCTTGCCGCTCAATTCCTGCAAGTGATCGAAGGCCCATTCGAACGTGCCGACGCCGAGCGTCGCCGATCGCAGCTCGATGATGAGGCCGTGCATCTCCGCCTGCGGCAGCAGTACAGCGACTTCGTCCCAGCCCGGCCAGTCGGCACGCGGCTCAAAGCCCAGGATCTGGCCGCGCCTGCCGGAAGCAATACGCTGGATGCGTGAGGTAAACTCGCTCGGCACGGAGATCTTGACGTTGAAGATCGGCTCCAGCAGCACCGGTGAGCATTTCGGCATGCCTTCACGCATGGCGGCTTGTGCTGCCTTGCGGAACGCCATGTCGGACGAGTCGACGGTGTGGTACTGGCCATCGGTCAGCGTGACCGAGACGTCGACGACCGGGAAACCGAGCGGCCCGCGGCTTAAGAACTCCCGCACGCCGGTTTCGACGGCAGGGATGTATTGCTTCGGAACGACGCCGCCGGTGATGCGGTCGGTAAACTGGAAGCCCTCGCCACGCGCCACGGGCTTGATCTCAAGGTGAACGTCGCCAAACTCGCCGTGGCCGCCGGACTGCTTCTTGTGTCGGGCATGCTGGGTCACCGCGCCCCTGATCGTCTCCTTGTAGGGAACCTGCGGCGGGTGAGAGACGATCTGGATATTGAAGCGGTTGTGCAGGCGGTCAAGCGCAATGGCGAGCTGCATTTCCCCCTGGCCCCAGAGCAGAAACTCGCCAGTGACCGGATCGTGGCCGAACGAGAGCGACGGATCCTCGTCAGTCAGCCGGGTCAAGGCGCCGGTCAGCTTGACCTCGTCCTGCCGTTGCGCAGGCTGCACTGCAAGCGCAAACAGCGGCTTGAGCGGTGGTGGCCACGCGACGGCAGCGGCCTTGCCGGACGGTGAAAGCATCTGCCCGGTGGCAGCGCTGTCGAGCCGGCCGAAGGCGACCACGTCGCCGACCGCGGCCTTTGGCTGCTTCTCCAGCTTGGCTCCCAGCATCCGGTTGATGCCCGAAATGCGCTCGCCGTTAAGGACCGTGCCATCGGCGATTTCGCCCCGCCACACGCGCGCATAGGTGAGTTTGCCTGTATGCGAAGCATGCACGGTCTTGAACACCTGCGCGCATGCCTCGCCCGTCGTTTCGATGCCCTGCTGCTTCTCCGCCGTGTGCTGTGGGCCGGGTGCCTCGTGCCGCAGTGCCTTCAACAGCCTCGTGATGTTGTGCATGCCCTCTGCGGAACCGAAGAAGACCGGGACGATCAAGTCCTCGCGCAGATCGCGGGTAAGGCCCGCATAGATCTCGCCGGTGCTCGGCGCTACGTCTTCCAGCAGCTTTTCCAGAAGCGCATCGTCAAAATCGGCCAGCGCCTCCAGCATGCCGGTGCGCGCTTCCGCCGTGCGGGGGGCAACCGATGACGGCACCTCGACCAATGCCGAGCGTTTGCCTTCAGTCCAGCGGAAGGCACGTTCACTCACCAGATCGACAAAGCCGGTCACGCGTTCGCCATCGCGGATCGGGATTTCTCGCAGCACGAGTGGTTTGGCAGACTGGACCTGCAGTGCCGCCAGCGTGTCCCGTACACTGCCGACGCCGATATCCATCTTGTTGATGAAGATCACGTGCGGGATGTTGTGCTGATCGAGGAAGCGCAGCAACGGGGCCAGCGTTAACGCCTTCTGCGGCTCCGGCTCGCAGACGACCACAGCGGCGTCAACCACCATCAGGACATTGTAGGGTTCCTGAATAAGTTCGATCGAGCCCGGACAGTCGAGAAAGGTCCAGACGTCGCCCAGGTACGTGGTGGTCGCGACATTGACCTCGGTCGACATTTGGCGCGCGCGGGCCTCGGGCGACGCGTCGCCGACCATGTTGCCCTCTTTGACGCTGCCTTTGCGGCTGATCGCGCCCGTAAGCGCGAGAATGCTCTCCAGGAGCGACGTCTTACCGGACAGATAGGGACCGACAAGGGCGGCGCAGCGCGGAGCGGATGGGGTCGTCATGCTTACCAGATCCTCCCGGAAACCTGCTCTTTATGGCATGCTTGCAAACAGTTAAGGACTCGCCCGGGGTCTCATTAAGAAATTCCCGTGACAGACACTAGCCGGCCGTCCATTTGCTTCACAAGGGGAAACCGCGCCTTTCGAGGCGCGCCATGGTGGCGAGCGCTTGTCCCTTCCGGGCGCTCCTCCGTTCAGGAGAGCGCCGCACAGGCTCGTTCAATGCGGGTGCACGCATCCTCCAACAGTGCGGTCGCAGTCGCGTATGAAATGCGAAAATGTGGCGACAGCCCGAAGGCCGAGCCCTGAACGCAGGCGACGCCGGCGCTCTCCAGGAGATAGGTGACGACGTCATCGTCGCTGGCGAGCGCTTGCCCCGCCGGTGTGCGCTTCCCGATAAGGCCGGCACACGACGGGTAGACGTAAAAGGCCCCTTCCGGCTTCTCGCATGTCAGACCCGGCACCGCGTTGAGGCGCGCAACGACGAGGTCGCGGCGCTCGCGGAAGGCCGCGACCCACGCCTTCAGGAAGTCGTGCGGGCCGTTCAGTGCTGCCGCTGCCGCCGCTTGGCTGATCGAGCTGGTATGCGTCGTGGAGTGTGATTGCACGGCATTGATTGCCTCGATCAAAGGTAGCGGCCCGCCAGCGTAACCGACCCGCCAGCCGGTCATTGAGTACACCTTGGAGCAGCCGTTGACGGTGAGTGTGCGCTCCTTGAGCCGTGGCTCGACCTGGGCCAGCGTCGTGAAGCGGAAGCCGTCGTAGACGATGTGCTCGTAAATGTCGTCGACCATCACCCAGACGTGCGGGTGTGCGAGCAGAACCTCGGCGAGGGCCGCCAACTCGGCTTCGGTATAGGCGCTTCCCGTCGGGTTCGAGGGAGAGTTTAGGATCAGCCACTTCGTCCTGGGCGTGATCGCAGCGGCGAGAGCGCTGGCGGTCAGCTTGAAGCCGCTTGCCGCCGGGCAGGCGACAATGATCGGCTCGCCTTCGGCCAAGAGCGCCATATCCGGGTACGAGACCCAGTAAGGCGCAGGGATGATCACTTCGTCACCGGCGTTCAGCGTTGCCAGGAACGCGTTGAAAAGCACCTGCTTGCCGCCGCAGCCAACCGTGATCTGCTCCGGCGTGTAGTCGAGGCCGTTGTCGCGCTTGAACTTGGCCACGATCGCCTGGCGCAGGGCGAGCGTGCCGGCGACCGGTGTGTACTTGGTCTCGCCACGATCGAGCGCTGCCTTGGCGGCGTCCTTGACGTGCTGCGGCGTATCAAAATCCGGCTCGCCAGCGCCAAGACCGATGATGTTCTTGCCCTCGGCCTTCAGGCGGGCGGCCCGCTGGGTGACGGCAATGGTAGGCGACGGCTTGATGCGGCCGAGACGTCGGGCAAGCAACGACATGAAAGGAATCTCCGAGCGCCGGTGCGGTAGCAGGGTTTGGCAGGCCGCACACTATTTCGTCTCGGCGGCGGAGGCAACAGGAGGCATAGGCAGCAAAGAAGGCGTAACCCGATTGCGCGCTGGGGCATGCCGGCTAAGCTGGGGCATGCCGGCTAAAGTGGCTGGTGATACCGTGGCGCATGAGGGAACCCGCCCGTGGCGAACGCCTATCTCATCCTTGCCGCCGGGCTCGTCTGCGCCGCCGTCGGTGGTGAGCTGTTCGTCAGGGGGGCCGTTGGGCTGGCGCGCGCCGTGCGGGTCTCCCCCGGAATCATTGCCGCGACCGTGGCGGCGTTCGCCACCTCGAGCCCTGAGCTGACCGTCGCGATCAACGCTGCCCTCGCCGGGGCACCAGAGATCTCGTTCGGTGATGCGCTCGGTAGCAACGTGGTGAATGTCGGCCTCGTCCTAGCGCTTGCGCTGCTGATCGCGCCAATCACCGCTCGGCCCAGCAGTATTCGGCGCGATTTTCCGGTCGCTCTCCTGGCGCCGGTCGTGCTTGCGATCCTACTCGTCGACAATCGCCTCTCGCGCCTCGATGGGGCGCTGCTGCTCGCGGCCTTTGTCGCGTGGCTTGTCGCTGTGACGCGCGAAGCGGCAGGCGAACGCAGCGCCGCTGCCGCAGTGCTTGGTGAGAGCAAACCCTTCCGCGCGGTCGTGGAGAGTGTCATCGGTTTGGCGCTTCTGGTTGCGGCCGGCAAGCTCATCGTCGAAGGCGCAACCGAAATTGCCCGTTCGTTCGGCCTCAGCGAGTTCGCGATCGGCGCCACAGTTGTCGCCATTGGCACCTCTGTCCCCGAACTGGCGACTGCCATCATCGCGCGGCTGCGTGGCCACGACGAGGTCGGGCTTGGCACGGTGCTCGGCAGCAACATTTTCAACGGCCTCATGATCGTAGGCACGACTGCAGCAATCACGCCGATCTCGGTCCCATTGCTGCAGGCGGCACCAGCCCTCGTCCTTGGCGTCGCGACAGTCGCCCTCAGCTATCCGCGTCGCTCCGGCATCGTCGGTCGCTGGCGCGGTGGCATGCTGCTCGCTGTCTATGTCGTGTTCGTCATGACGGCGCTTCAGGCAGGGTAGCGGGCGGGCGGTCGCGGTTGCTCCGCTGGCACCGCCGCTTGTCGCGACCTATAACAGGGGCATGGAGGCCAAAGCGTCGTTCCCCCCGCCCGCGCCCCTCTTTTGTCCTGCGAAGCGGGCAGCGCTGCCGCGCGAGCGAGCGTTTAGGCTGGCATCCAGCTACCAGCCGGCCGGCGATCAGCCGCAAGCGATCGCTCAGCTTGCCGAAGGCATCGCGCACGGCGATCGTGACCAGGTGCTTCTAGGCGTGACCGGGTCCGGCAAGACCTTCACCATGGCGAACGTGATCCAGAATCTGCAGCGCCCGGCCCTGATCCTGGCACCGAACAAGATACTGGCTGCCCAGCTCTACGCCGAGATGAAGGGATTCTTTCCGGACAACGCGGTCGAATACTTCGTCTCCTATTACGATTACTACCAGCCGGAAGCGTACGTTCCGCGCACCGACACCTACATCGAGAAGGATTCGGCGATCAACGAACAGATCGACCGCATGCGCCACGCCGCCACTCGGGCGCTGTTGGAGCGCAACGACGTCGTCATCGTTGCCTCAGTCTCGTGCATCTACGGCATCGGTTCGGTCGAGACCTATGGCGAGATGACGCTCGCTCTCGCGGCCGGCATGAACATCGAGCGCCAGGCACTCATGGGCCGCCTGGTCGAGCTGCAATACAAACGCAACGACCTTGGCTTTGCCCGCGGCGCCTTCCGCGCCCAGGGCGACATCATCGACATTTTCCCTTCGCACTTGGAGGATCGTGCGTGGCGGCTGTCGCTGTTCGGCGACGAGATCGAGGCGATCAGCGAAATCGATCCGTTGACCGGCGAGAAGACGGCCCAGCTCAGCCAAGTCACCGTCTTTCCCAACAGCCACTATGTCACGCCGCGCCCGACCCTGCAGCAGGCGGTGCCGCGGATCAAGGCGGAGCTCAAGACCAGCGTCGATGACTTTGTCGCTGAGGGCAAGCTGTTGGAGGCGCAGCGCCTGCAGGAGCGCACGACCTTCGATGTCGAGATGCTCGAGACGACCGGCCACTGCGCCGGCATCGAGAACTATTCGCGCTATCTGACCGGCCGCAACCCGGGCGAACCGCCGCCGACGCTGTTCGAGTATCTGCCCGAGAATGCGCTGTTGTTCGTCGACGAGAGCCACGTCACCGTGCCGCAGCTGGGCGGCATGTATCGCGGTGACTACAACCGCAAGTCAACGCTCGCCACGTACGGTTTCCGGCTCCCGTCGTGCGTCGATAACCGCCCCTTGCGCTTCGAGGAATGGGAAGCCATGCGGCCGCAGACGGTGTTCGTCTCGGCGACGCCGGGGCCCTGGGAACTCGCGCGCGTCGGTGGCGTGATCGTCGAGCAGGTGGTTCGGCCGACCGGGCTGACCGATCCGTCGTGTATCGTTCGACCGGTCGAGAATCAGGTCGACGACCTGATCGGCGCCTGCAAGCAGGTTGCGGCGAACGGCCAGCGGGTGTTGGTCACCACGCTCACCAAACGCATGGCGGAAGACCTGACGGAATATCTTCACGAGCAAGGCATGCGGGTGCGCTACCTGCACTCCGACGTCGATACCCTGGAGCGTATCGAGATCATTCGCGATCTGCGCCTGGGTGCCTTCGACATCCTGGTCGGCATCAACCTCTTGCGCGAGGGGCTTGATATCCCCGAATGTGCCCTGGTCGCGATCCTTGATGCCGACAAGGAAGGTTACCTGCGCTCGCGGACGTCACTCATCCAGACCATCGGTCGGGCGGCGCGCAACGTCGAGGGGCGGGTCCTGCTCTACGCCGATCACATGACCGGCTCGCTCACGGCTGCGATCGAGGAAACCAGCCGCCGCCGCGAAAAGCAGATCGCCTTCAACGCGGCGCACGGTATCACGCCGGAAAGCATCAAGAAGGGCATTAGCGACGTTCTGGAGAGTGTGTACGAGCAGGACTACGTCACCGTCGATACCGGCCCCGCTGGCCTGCACGCGGTCGGTAAGGATCTGAAGTCGGTGCTCGAAGATCTGGAGAAGAAGATGCGCACGGCGGCGGCTGACCTCGATTTCGAGGAAGCGGCACGCTTTCGCGACGAGATCCGGCGGCTTGAGGCGCTCGAACTCGGCCTCGACCGCCCCGGTGTTGCGCCCTCGCTCGCGCTGGAAGCGCATCGTTCCCGCGGTGCCACGCACCGGACGCAGCATGCGCTGGCGCCCGCCAAACCGAAGCCGCCGCGCCGGCAGAGGTCGCGCAAACGGGGCTAGTGCAGCAACCCAATCGGGCGATTCACGCCCGAGCAAGGTTGTCGCTGCACAACATATTGAATCGCTTGCACTTTCGGCGCAAACAGGATGTACGCTCTGTTTGTGCCAGTGCACTAGGTCCGCCGCAAGAACAAGCCAGGCCGTGACTGACGATTGAGAATTGTACCGAGCAGGTTGCCGCCCGAGGCGCGGATGCGGGCAACGGCGCTAGCGGCGGCATCGGCGGTTGTCTTCCGCGCATCGATGACCAGGACGACGGCATCGACATAGCGGCAGATGTTCAAGCTTTGAGGCGCGCGCATCACCGGCCCGGCGTCGAGGATCACCATGCGGAAGGCTGGACGCAGGAGGTCGATCAAGGCGGCACCGTTCCGAACCGGATCCGCCTCGTGCATGCCGGCCGCCGTCTCGAGGATTTTCTCCCAACTGCAGGCAAACAAACCGGCGTTGCCGACATCCGCGAGCGCGAGAGCCGATGTCATCGCTTCGGCCCAGTGCGCCGTCTCGCCAGTGGCCTGTCCTTTCGCCGAGGGGTTGACGGTCTGCCGTTCAATCGAGAGGACGCTCGCGTCCTCGAACTCCGCGACGACGCCGGCGAAGCGGCGCGCCAGCGTCGAGGTCCCTTCGCCACCCTTGACGCCGATGAACTGGATCAGCGGCGTCGGCCGGCAGAGCTGATGCGTCAGGCAATCAAACAGGCCGAGAAACGCATCGGTCGTCTGCCGCCTTGCCCGATCCGCCAATGTACTGTGGCACAAGGCACCGCCGGTCGGAACCTCGCGGCAAGCAAGCCGCTGCAGCAGCAAGCGATAGAGATCGAGCAGCACCGGCGAAACACGGACATTCGTGCGCGGACTGCGTTCCGGTGCCGGCAGCGGAATGAGCGACGTGCCGGGAGTAGGTGGAGGCAATGATTGCGTGACGCGACTGACCCCGCTGCCGGGCCCCCTCCAAGGCTCAATTGCACCAGCGCGACCGGCAAGGACGGTTGTGCCCTCGACCGCGGCTGTCGCCGGTGCCACTTCGCGGGTGCTGCCTGCGCCCGGCGTATCGCCGCGCCGGGACAGAGGCGTGGCAAACGTCGTCATGGTTGTTGCGTCTCCACTACCGCGAACCGTTTGGGATACGGGCCAGGACCGGCAGACCCAGCCGCTCGTTAACGCTCTCAGGCGTTGCCAGCGGCACGCGACATGCCTCGACTACGACGGCAAGCGCGAGCCCGAAGATGAGACCAAGAACGCCACCGAGAACGATGCGCATGGACAGAAGCATCCCGCTGGGCC
>ERZ795053.2453-NODE-2453-length-22401-cov-7.046541_pt1 | contig 22401 bp, 22 predicted proteins | sample MGYA00375137_ERZ795053 | MGnify/ENA primary metagenome ERZ795053 (study PRJEB30182, sample SAMN05720284) | activated sludge metagenome | isolation source: Anaerobic digester | place: Hong Kong | collected 2014-12-17 ...
GCGCCACGCGCTGCGCAATGCGCTGATAGCGCCGTTCACGGTCATCGTCCTGCAGCTCAACTGGCTGCTCTCGGGCGTCGTCGTCGTCGAGGTGTTCTTCGAATATAGCGGCTTCGGCAAGCTGCTGCTGGAGGCGGCGCTCTTCGGTGACATCTACGTCGTTCAGGCCGCCACCTTTGTCGCCGTCATCGTCGCCGTGCTCTCGCAGATCGTCTCGGACGTCGGCTACACCCTGCTCAACCCGCGCATCCGCTTCGGCTGAGGGGGAGGCGACATGGCTACCATCGCCGCACCGACCAGCCCGGCCCCGTCGCTGCTCGACCGCCTGCGCCGGCCGCGCGTGCTGCTCGGCCTCGTGGCCCTCCTCTGGCTGCCGCTCGTCGCCTATGTGATGTTCGGCGTCGGCCGCATGGTGCTGATCCCGGCGATCCCGGCAACCTTGCTGCTCTACGCCCTCGCCGTGATCTCCTGGCGGGAGAGCGCGGTCGCGGTGATCGGCGTCACTCTCGTGATGTTCTGGCTCTTCATCGCTGTGGTGGTGCCGTTCCTGCCGCTCCTCGACCCGAACCAGCCGGTCCAGCCCTTCGTCACGCCGCTGACCGAAGCGCGCGACATGTTCTTCTGGCTGGGCACCGATTTTCGCGGCCGCGACATGCTGAGCCGCACGCTCTGGGGCTGCCAGCGCGTGCTGGTCTGGGGCGTCACCGCCACCGCCGTCGCCTATGTCATCGGCACGGCGCTCGGCCTCGTCGCCGGTTATCTGGCGGGCTGGTGGGACGAGGTCATCTCGTTCATCGGCAACGTCATCCTGTCGTTTCCGGTGATGGTGCTGTTCATCGTCATCCTGACCTATTTCGGCCCGTCCGGCTTCAACATCATCGTCGCCGTCACCTTCGCCTCAGCGCCGGCCATCATGCGCATCGTCCGCGGCCTGACGCTCGACATCAAGACGCGCGACTATGTCTTCGCGGCGCAGACTCGCGGCGAGCGCCCGCTCTGGATCATGGTGGTCGAGCTCCTGCCCAACGCGCGCGGCCCGATCATCGTCGATGCCTGCCTGCGACTCGGCTACACCACCGTGGCGATCACCACCCTGACCTTCCTCGGCCTCGGCCTGCAGCCGCCCGACCCAGACTGGGGGCTGATGATCAAGGAGGCGGCGGCCGCCGCCATGCTCTTCAAGTTCTCCTACATGCTGCTGGTCCCGGCCCTCTCCGTCTCCAGCCTGATCCTGGGCTTCAACCTCATGGCCGACGGTCTGCGCGAGATGAGCCTCAGGGATTGAGCAAGATGGCCGACGCGACGCCGATCCTCGAGTGCAGGAACCTCTGCATCTCCTACTTCACCCGGGCCGGGGAGATCCCGGCGGTGGTCGACTTCGATCTCATCGTGATGCCGGGCGAGGCGGTCGGCATCGTCGGCGAATCGGGCTGCGGCAAGTCCACCGTGGCGCTCGCCATCATGCAGTATCTCGGCGGCAACGGCCGCATCGTGTCGGGCGAGATCCGCTTCATGGGGCAGGACCTGACGACGATGTCGCAGGAGGAGCTGCGCCAGCTTCGTGGCTCGAAGATCGCCATGGTCTACCAGGAGCCGATGGCGTCGCTCAATCCGTCGATGACCATCGCCCGGCAGCTCATGGAGGTGCCGCTCTATCACGAGGCCGGCTGCAGCGAGGCCGATGCGCGCCAGCGTGCGCTGGAGATGCTGGCCGATGTCCGGCTGCCCGATCCCGCGCGCATCATGGACGCCTACCCGCACCAGATCTCGGGCGGCCAGCAGCAGCGCGTGGTGATCGCCATGGCGCTGCTCTCGAACCCGAGCCTGCTCCTGCTCGACGAGCCGACGACGGCGCTCGACGTCACGGTCGAGGCCGGCATCGTCCAGCTCGTGCGGGAGATCAGCGAGCGTTACGGCACCTCGATGATCTACATCTCGCACAATCTCGGGCTGATCCTCGAGACCTGCGACCGGATCACGGTGATGTACTCGGGCGAGGCGGTCGAGGAGGGCAGCGTCGAGCAGGTCTTCGACCGGATGCGCCATCCCTACACCAAGGGCCTCTTCAACTCGATCCCGCTGCCCGGTGCCGACAAGCACGCGCGACCCCTGATGCCCATCCCGGGCCAGCTGCCGCTGCCGCACGAGCGGCCGCCGGGCTGCAATTTCGGCCCGCGTTGCGACCATTTCCGCGCGGGCGTCTGCGATGCGGGCCCGATCGCCATGGCGACGGTGCCGGCGCACCAGCGGCACTACACGCGCTGCGCACGGTTCAGCGAGATCGACTGGCAGGCCCGGCCGGAGGTGGTCGAGGCGGCAGCTTCCGCCAATCTCGGCGAGGTGGTGCTGCGCGTCGAGAACATGAAGAAGTACTACGAGCTGCGCGACCCCTCGCTCATGGCCCTGATCAGTGGCCGCTCGGTGCGCACGGTGAAGGCCAACGAGAAGCTCGATTTCGAGGCGCGCGAGGCCGAGACGGTGGCGATCGTCGGCGAATCCGGCTGCGGCAAGTCGACCTTCGCCAAGGTGATGATGGGTCTCGAGACCGCCACCGAAGGCAAGCTCATCCTCGACGGCAAGGACCTGGCGCAGACGCCCGTGGAGCGGCGCCGGCCGCAGGTCGTCGGCCATCTGCAGATGGTCTTCCAGAATCCCTTCGACACGCTGAACCCGAGCCACACCGTGGGTGGGCAGATCGCCCGCGTGATCAGGAAGTTCGGCGTCGAGAGCGACCAGGCCAAGGTCGAGGCCCGGGTGATGGAGCTGCTCGACATCGTCAAGCTGCCAAGGGACTTCTACAAGCGCCGGCCGCGCCAGCTCTCGGGCGGCCAGAAGCAGCGGGTCGGCATCGCCCGCGCCTTCGCCGGCAACCCCCGGGTGGTGGTCGCCGACGAGCCGGTCTCGGCGCTCGACGTCTCGGTGCAGGCGGCGGTCAGCCAGCTCCTGATGGACATCCAGCGGGAGAACCGCACCACGCTGATCTTCATCAGCCACGACCTCTCGCTGGTGCGCTATCTCGCCGACCGGGTGGTCGTCATGTATCTCGGGACGATCGTCGAGCAGGGCACCACGGACGAGGTCTTCGCGCCGCCCTATCACCCCTATACCGAGGCGCTGCTGTCGGCGGTGCCGATCGCCGACACGTCGATCCGGAAGAAGATCATCGTGCTGCATGGCGACATTCCCTCCGCGGTCGACCCGCCATCCGGCTGCCCGTTCCAGACCCGCTGCCCGCGCAAGCTCGGGGCCATCTGCGACACCGAGGAGCCGCCGATCCGCGAATTCTCGGCCGGTCACCGGATCGCCTGCCATATCGAGCCGGCGTTGCTCGCGGAAATGGAGCCGGTCATCACCATGCCGCCGGAGCAGGCGGCCGAGTAGGAATGGGGCTTCGCCTGCGGCATGGTGCGGCCGGCAGATTGATTCGTCGACGCCGACAGGCTAACTGCGATGGCTCAGGCCAGCCGTCGGCCGCCGGGACAAGTCCTTGATCACGTTGTACATCGTCGCGATCCTGATCCTGCTGCTCCTGTCGGCGGCATTTTCGGGCAGCGAGACTGCCGTCACCGCCACGGGTAGGGCACGGGCCACCGCGCTCGCCCAGGGCGGCAATCGCCGCGCCGGTACGCTCCTCAGCCTGCTCAATGATCGCGAACGGCTGATCAGCACGCTGCTGCTCGGCAACAACATCGTCAACATCATGGCGGCAGCGCTCGCGACCGACGTGCTGCTGCGGCTCTTCGGCAATGCCGGGGTGGTCTATGCCACCGCCGTCATGACCCTGCTGATCGTCATTTTCTCCGAGGTCGTGCCGAAAACCGTGGCGCTCCGCCACCACGACACGCTCGCCCTGGCCATCGCTGGCCCCTTGCGCGTCCTCGTCGTGCTGTTTCGCCCCTTCACCACGGCCATCGGCTGGGTGGTCAGGCTCGTGCTCCGCGGCCTGCGCATTCCCACCCATGGCGGCGACGTCATCTCGGCGAGCCAGCAGCTACGCGGCCTGATCGATGCCTTCGAGGCCGGTGGCGAGCTTGCGAAGCACGCCGGCGACATGCTCGACGGCGTGCTCGATCTCGAGCACGTCACGGTCGACGAGGTCATGACCCACCGTCGTCGGGTAACCGCCCTCGACGCCTCGATGACCATCGAGGCGGCCGTGGCACGGCTGCGCGACGAGCCGTACAGCCGCTTTCCGGTCTATCGCGGCTCGAGCGATCACATCGTCGGCATCCTGCATCTGCGCGACCTGCTCACGGCCGTCGCTGATCGCGAGGCGGGGGCGAGCCGCACGGTCGGCGAGATCACCCGCGATCCCTGGTTCGTGCCGGAAACGACGCCGCTCAGGAAGCAGCTCGAGCAGTTCCGCAAGAAGAAGCAGCACATGGCCTTCGTCGTCGACGAGTACGGCGATCTGCAGGGGCTGGTGACGCTGCAGGACGTGCTCGAGGCCATCGTCGGCGAGGTCTCCGAGGCCGATGATCGCGAGTTCGACGAGATCGAGCGCCTGCCGGATGGCAGCCTGCAGACCTCCGGCACCACTCAGATTCGCCGGCTCAACCGCCTCCTCGAATGGGATCTGCCCGAGGAGGACGCGGTGACGCTCGCCGGCCTCGTCATCGACGTCGCCGAGCGCATCCCGCTCGAAGGCGAGACACTGGCGATCGGCCGCTACCGCGTGACCGTGAAGAAGCGTGAGCGCAACCGGCTGTCCGTGCTGACGATCAGCCGGGCCGAGCCGGACGAGAGCGACTGACCCTTTGCAGGCCCGACTGCCGTGCCCATCTACGAGGGCAGAGATGCCTTTTGGATAATTCACGTTGAGCAGCCGGGCAATGGGTGTCGGCACGTCGGGGGTGACCATCGACGGCCGGATCGTCGGCGCTGCACTGCTGCTGCTGGTTGTGCTCGTCTGGCAGGCCGGCCAGGCGGCAGGGCCGAACATGGCGGCGCTGGCCGTGGTCGGCGGGCTCCTGGGCCTCGTTCTCCATCATGCGAGCTTCGGCTTCACCGCCGCCTGGCGGCGGTTCGTGACGACCGGCGAAGGTCATGGGCTGCGCGCCCAGATGCTGATGCTGGCCCTGGCCGTTTGCCTCTTCTTCCCGGCTCTCGCCGCCGGTGAGCTCTTCGGCCGCCCGGTCGGGGGCTTCGTCTTTCCGGTCGGTCTCGGCGTGGTCGCCGGCGCCTTTGTCTTCGGCATCGGCATGCAGCTCGGCGGCGGCTGCGGCTCGGGAACGCTCTTCACGGTCGGCGGCGGCAGCACGCGCATGGTGCTGACGCTCTTCTTCTTCGTCGCCGGCTCGGTCGTCGCCATCGGCCATCTGCCGTTCTGGCACGGGCTGCCGGGCATCGGCGGGGTCTCGGCGATCACCATGCTCGGCCTCTGGCCGGCGCTGCTGCTCCACCTTGCTCTCTTCGCCCTGATCGTGGCGCTGACGCTCCAGGTCGAGCGGCGTCGGGGCGTGTCGAGTCGGCCGCGGACGGCCGGCGACTGGCTGCGCGGGCCATGGCCGATCCTCGCCGGTGCCGCGGCACTGGCAGTCCTCAACTTCCTCACGCTCTGGCTGGCGGGACGGCCCTGGGGGATCACCTCGGCCTTCGCGCTCTGGGGCGCCAAGGGGCTGGATGCCCTGGGGGTCGAGATCGCGGCATGGCACAACTGGGGCGGCATGGCCGGCGCCATCGAGCGCTCGGTTCTCTTCGACGTCACCTCGGTGATGAACTTCGGCATCGTGCTCGGCGCCATGCTGGCAGCCGGCCTCGGCGGCAGGTTTCGGCCGACGCTGCGGCTCGGTGCGGGCGACATCGGCAGCGCCGTGCTCGGCGGTCTGCTCATGGGCTATGGCGCGCGGCTCGCCTTCGGCTGCAACATCGGCGCCTTCTTCTCGGGCATAGCCTCGGGCAGCCTTCATGGCTGGGTCTGGCTCGTCGCCGCCTTTGCCGGCAGCATGATCGGTGTCCGCCTGAGACCGTTATTCGGCCAGCCCTAGAGCGGTGAAGCCGGAACGGCAGGGTGGTTGCCGCGCGCGGTGCGTGCGATAAGCTCGCCCCCAAGCAAGGATCGGGGGAGCTCCAATGTCGAACACGCTCGTGCTGCGGCTGATCGAGGGCATGGCTGGCACCATCGAGAGCCACGCCGACCAGTTGACCCGCCTCGACCAGGCGATCGGCGACGGCGATCACGGCATCAACATGGCGCGCGGCTTCAAGGAGCTCGCGGCGCAGAAGGCGGCCATCGCCGCGCTGCCGCTGGGCGAGGCCCTGAAGAAGGCGGGCATGACGCTGGTGATGAAGGTCGGCGGCGCCTCGGGGCCACTCTACGGCACGCTCTTCATCGACATGGGCAAGGCGACGCCGGAGGCGGCGCCGACGCTCGCTGATCTGTCGGTCATGCTCGATGCCGGCATCCGGGGTGTCAAGGCGCGCGGCAAGGCGGAGGTCGGCATGAAGACGATGCTCGATGTGCTCTGCCCGGTGGCCGACACGCTGCGCTCGCTGGTCGACCAGAACGAGACCGATGGCCTCGACGAGCGGATCATCGCCGCGGCCGGCCACGCGCTGCATCGCACCACCGACATGGTGGCGAAGCGCGGCCGGGCGTCGTTCCTGGGCGAGCGCTCGAAGGGTCATCTGGACCCCGGCGCCTGCTCCTCGGCGCTGCTGATCGGTGCGGTCGTCGGCGTGCTGGCGCCATCGTCCGCCCGTTGACCGGACCGGGCGACGCGGCGCCCGGTGGCGGACCCCGGGCATTCCATGCTACGCCAGAACAGCGATCACGCCCGCGGGAGGCTCGGCCATGAAGAAGCTCATCAACGATGTCGACGCCATTCTGGGCGAGAGCCTGGCGGGCTTCGCCCGTGCCCATGGCGATCTGGTCAGCCTGAGCCAGGCGCCTCTGTTCGTCCGCCGGCGCGCCGTCACGCCGGCGGGGCAGGTGGCGCTGATCTCGGGCGGCGGGTCGGGTCACGAGCCGCTGCATGCCGGCTTCGTCGGCCGGGGCATGCTGCACGCGGCCTGCCCGGGTCAGGTCTTCACCTCGCCGACGCCGGACCAGATGCTGGCCGCCGCCGAGGCCGTCGATTCGGGGGCGGGCGTCCTCTTCATCGTCAAGAACTACGAAGGCGACGTCATGAACTTCGAGATGGCGGCGGAGATGGCGCCCTGTGCCACTGCCCGCGTGCTCACCAATGACGATGTCGCCGTCGAGAACTCGAGCTACACGACCGGCCGGCGGGGGGTCGCCGGCACGGTCGTGGTCGAGAAGATGCTGGGGGCGGCGGCGGAGACGGGGATGGACCTCGCCACGCTGCAGGCGCTCGGCGAGCGGGTCAACGGCGCCACGCGCTCGATGGGCTGTGCCCTCACGAGCTGCACCGTGCCGGCCGCCGGCGGCCCCACCTTCGAGATCGGCGAGGCCGAGATGGAGATGGGGGTCGGCATCCATGGCGAGCCGGGCCGCAGGCGGGTGGCGCTGGCCTCGGCGTCGGCGATCGTCGAGGAGATGATGGGGGCCATCCTGGCCGACCTGGGCGCGGCCAAGGGCGAGGATGTCCTGCTCCTGGTCAACGGCTTCGGCGCCACGCCGCTCATGGAGCTCTACCTCGTCTACGACGAGGCGGCGCGCCGGGTGGAGGCCGCCGGGCTCACCGTCGCCCGCTCGCTCGTCGGCAACTGGTGCACCTCGCTCGACATGGCCGGCTGCTCGCTGACGGTGACACGCCTCGATGCCGAGACGACCGGCCTCTGGGATGCGCCCGTGCATACGCCGGCGCTGCGATGGGGCTGCTGAAAGAGGAGCTGCTGGCCGCGACCGGCGCCGACCGCGAGCTGGACCGGCGGCTCGCCGCGGAGCTCGGCGCACCACCGGCCGCCTATACGGCCTCGATCGATGCGGCGCTCGACCTGATCCGCCACGCCCTGCCCGGCTGGGGCTGGCATCTCGGCTGGCATGCGGACGGTATTCGCCCCTATGCCAGCCTGCACGATGCGGCCCGCACCGTGCATGTCGAGGCGGCCGGGCCAACGGTGCCGGTGGCGCTCCTGCGGGCCATGGGCGAGGCGCTCATCCATGTGCCCGGGACAGGCGATCCGCCTGCCGGATCGGCTCCGGCAGGCGATAGCGCCCGGTAAGGGCGAGCACGGCGGCGACGGCACCGTCGAGGTCGATCAGGTGACCGACCGAGACGAAGAGCGGCCGGCAGCCGGCCTTGCTGCGGACCACGGCACCAATGATCTCGGCCCTGTCGTGCAGCGGGCTGGCGGCCCCGCGCTCGGGGGCCGGCTCGACGAAGCTGCCGATCAGGCGCGACTTGGCGACACCGATGGTCGGGCGGTCGAGCAGCACGCCCAGATGGCTGGCGAAGCCACAGCGGCGGGGATGCGCCCGCCCCTGGCCATCGACCAGCACGAGGTCATAGCGTGCCGCCAGCAGGCCCAGCACCGCCAATGCCGCCGGCACCTCGCGGAACGAGAGGAAGCCGCTGCGGTAGGGAAAGCCGACGGGCAGGGAAAGCTGGGCGCTCTCGACGAGCTCGTGGCTCCCGGCGTCGAGCACGGCCGCGGCGGCGAAGGCGGTCCGGCCGTCGCGGCTGAAGTGGACATCGACGCCGGCGACGAGCCGCGGCACGAAGCCGGCCGGCGCCCTTTCGGACACGAGGTGGCGGACCATCTCCTGCATCGCCCGCGCCGTGGCGAGGTCGGATGGCCAGTCGGCGAGCCGTTCGTCGATGCTGACCATCGCGCGCGTTCCGTCTAGTGTGGCCCGGTCGAATCCCGGGGGAGGAACCGATCGTGACCGGACCGAAGCTGCAGACGCCGCCCGGCGCCACCGATACGCATATGCATTTCTACGGACCCTATGATCGCTGGCCCCTGCCGCCGACGAGCTGGAACAGCCCGCCGGAGGCGACGCTGGCCCAGTACCGCGAGGTGCAGAAGCGGCTCGGCCTCGAACGGGTCGTGGTCGTGCAGGCGGCGGGCTACGGTTACGACAATACCGTCACCATGGACAATGTCGGGGTGATCGGCGAGACGGCTCGGGCGATCGTGGTCGTGCCCAAGGGCACCGCCGAGGCCGAGCTCGACCGGCTGAACCGGGCCGGGGCCAGGGGGCTGCGTGTCTTCATGCTCAAGGGCGGGGTCTACGACTGGGCCGACCTGCCCGAGCTCGCCGCCATGGTGAAGCCCTTCGGCTGGCACCTGCAGGTGCAGCTCGACGGTCGGCTGCTGCCGGAGCATGTCGACGCCCTGCTCGGCCTCGGCGTGCAACTCGTCATCGACCACACCGGCAAGTATCTCGAGCCGGTCGATGTCGATCACCCGGCCTTCGCCTGCCTGCGCCGGCTGGTCGGCGCGGGCGCTTATGTCAAGCTTTCGGCACCCTACGAGACCTCGAAGGTCGGCCCGCCGACCTATGACGATGTGGGCCGGCTGGCCCGGGTGCTGGTCGAGGATGCGCCCGAGCGCATGCTCTGGGCGAGCAACTGGCCACACCCGGGCCATGCGCCCAAGGACGACGCCATGCTGCTCGACACGCTGCTCGACTGGGCGCCGGACGAGGCGGACCGCCGTCGGATCCTGGTCGACAACCCGGCCCGGCTCTACGGATTCCAGGAGTAAGCGACATGGCGGAGGTCGAGACGCTGCTGCTGGAGCCGGGCCATGACGTGCCGAACTCGCCGCTGCCGGTGCTTCTCTACCGTGCCGCCTGCGAGGCAGGGCCGGGGCTCGGGGATCGGCTGGAGCGGCTGTTCCGGGCCAACGGCTGGGGCGGCACCTGGCAGAACGGCATCTTTCCCTACCAGCATTTCCACGACGACGCGCACGAGGTGCTGGGCATCGCCCGGGGGGAGGCGGTGGTGCAGCTCGGTGGTGCGGGCGGGCCGGAGGTCTCGGTCCGGGCCGGCGACGTGGTGGTCCTGCCGGCGGGGACCGGCCACAAGCGCCTTTCGTCCAGCGCCGACCTCCTCGTCGTCGGTGGCTACCCGCCGGGCCAGGAGGGGCCGAGCGTCCTGCGCCCTGCCGGCGAGAGCATGACATCCCTGGTCGGGCGCTGCGCTGCCGTGGCGCTGCCCGAGACCGACCCGGTCGAAGGCGCTGACGGCCCGCTCACCCGCCTCTGGCGGGGCGGCGACGAGCCTGCGGGTGGCGCGTGATGCCGGGCCCTTGGATCGCTGCCGGCCTTCTCCTGGCGCTCGCCGTCGCCGCTCCGGCAGGGGCGCAGGACGGGGCGACGGGCCAGACGCTGGAGCAGCTCGAGGGGCTGGAGGAGGAGGCGGCCGGGGGGAGCGGCGCGCCGGCAGCCGAGCCCTTGACGAAGACCGAGGCGGCGGCGGTCGACCCCGAGGGTGCGGCACCGCTCGAGGACCCGCTGACCTGCCTCGCCCGGACCATCTACTGGGAGGCCAAGGGCGAGGATGTGGCCGCCATGGAGGCGGTCGCCAACGTCGTCATGAACCGTCTCGCCGCCGAGCCCTTCCCGGACACGATCTGCGGCGTGGTGACCGAGGGCAAGGAGGGCGGGCCCTGCCAGTTCGCCTGGTGGTGCGACGGCAGCCCCGACGATGTCGAGGAGCCGGACCGCTATGCGATCACCACCGATGTGGCACGCCGGGCGCTGAACCAGGAGCTGCCCGATCGCACCGACGGCGCCCTCTTCTTCCACGGCATCAACGACACGCCCGACTGGGCCGCCGATTATGTCGAGACGGCGCGGGTCGGCGATCACGTGTTCTACCGGCCAGCGAACGAGGGCGGGGGCTAGGAGCCGTCATGAGCGCTCGCCGTGGGCGCCGATGAACCAGGCATCCTTGTCGACGGCACGGCTGACGGCGGTGAAGAGGTCCGCCGTGTCGTCGTCGCCGGCTTCGTCGGCCTTCGAGATGGACTCGCGAACGGCCTTGCCGAAGGCCATCAACCGCTCCTTGAGGGCCGTGACATGCTCTTCCTGCCTCGTGATCTCGGGCGGGTAGGCCTCGAGCGTCGTCTCCTCCGCCACCACCTGCACCGTGCCCTTCGCCTGCCCGCCCAGGATGACGCAGCGCTCGGCCATCGTGTCGGCGTGGCCGCGCATGCGTTGGGCGACCTCGTCGAGCAGCAGATGAATGCCGATGAAGGAGGGGCCCTTGATGTTCCAATGCGCGTGCTTGACGGCCAGCACGAGGTCTAGCGCCTCGACGAGACGCGCGTTCAATTCCTCGATCATCTCCGTCCTCACGGACCGATCGAGATTCTCGACGAAGGCAGTCGGCATCCTGGCACCCTTTCGCATGTTCGCCGCCTCTCTCACGAGGCGCCGGTTCCGTGACCGACCGCTGCATCAGGCAGGATCGCCCACACCCGGATGCTCGAACTGCTGCCGGGGGCCGGGGTTCCGGAAGGGCTCTGTTCTAGGTTTTATAACCTATTGCCGATCACGAGGCAAGCCCGTTGCGGGTCCGTTCGGCAATCCGTGCCATGCTCGGGTCCGGGGCCAGCGGCAAACCTCGCCCAGGGGATAGAAAATCCTTTTGTTCAATGACTTGCGTGGCCCCGGGTTCGTTGGCAACAGCCCGGGTTCGTTCGTCGATTCCGTGGGTTTTTCGAGCGAATCCTCGGGTTCGATCGTCGTTTGGTCGGGTTCGTTCGTCGGCGGCTGTTGCAGAATCTGCGACAATCCGGGGAAATGTCGCGGAATCCGCGCCATCACGGATGCTTATGGCGCGTCCGGCGCGACAATCTCGGGCTGGATGTCGCGGTATACGCGACAACCCGAGCGGAACTGTCGCGGAATCCGCGACAACCCGAGCCGTGAAGGGTGGGCTTGGCCGCCATTGGTGAACGCCGCGGTGCTTCGGGGGATGCAGCCATAAGCATTCGTGATGCCGCGCCGGCGAGTGCTAGGCATGAAACTTCCGGCCCTTACGATCCGTTGGGCAAGGGGCATGCTGGCGACGATCCCGGCTCGCGGTGGTCGCGACCGGGATGGTGGAATCGCCAGGATCGGGAGGGTCGAATGGACCGCAAGGTGACGACGTCGGCGCAACGGACCGCAGCGAGCCGGAAGCGGCCGGCCGCGACACGCCGGCCCTTGCACTACCGCCTGCTGCACTCCACCGGCGAGCACTTCATCGAGGATCGCGACCAGGCGATCGATCGCCTCGCCAGCCTGCCGGGTGCCAAGCTCTTCGTGCTGCGGGACGCGGCGCCGGTCGCCGGTTGACGAGGCGACGTCAGGCCGTCTCGACCGGCGACGCATACTCCCGCTTCGGCGCCAGCTTCGCCGCGAGGAGCATGACGGCGACCAGGGCCACAACGGCGGCGATCTGGGAGAGGCGGCCGGTGGGCCAGATGAGGAAGACGCCGATGGCGAAGATGACCGGGCGGAGCCAGTGGGGGATGGGGTGCTCGCCGTGGCCCTCGAAGCCGACGGCGAGGGCGTAGATGCCGAAGGCGGCGAAGAAGGTGATCTCGAGGCCGGTGAGCCAGTCGCCGTTGAGGTAGGGCGTGTAGGCGAAGAGGATGGGGACGATGTAGAGGCCCTTGGCGATCCGCCAGGCGGTGAGGCCGGTGGCCATGGGCGGTGTCTTGGCGATGGCGGCGGCGGCGAAGGCGGTGAGGCAGACGGGCGGCGTGACGTTGCTGTCCTGGCTCAGCCAGAAGATGATCATATGGGCCGAGAGGAGCGTGGTCGTGAGCAGCGCCGGGTCGAGCGCCTGCTGGTAGAGGGTGCGCGAGAAGTCGCTCGGCACCAGGGCGTAGAGGGCGGCCGCCTCGGCCGCGGGCAGGGGGCCCTGCAGCTTGGTCATGGCGTCGGGGTCGGCCAGCATGAAGACCGCCTGCGCCGCCTGGGGAAGGGTGCCCTGGGCGATCATGTCGACGATCGCGGCGTCGTTCATCATCTGGTAGAGGGCCGGGGCGGAGAGGGTGGCGAGGACGATATAGGCGGCCGTCACCGGCAGGCCCATGCCGAGCACGAGCGACGCGAGGGCGACCAGCACGAGGGCGATCATGAGATTGCCGCCGGCCCACTCGGCGAGCATCAGCGAGAGCGTGTTGCCGATGCCGGTGGTCTCGACGACCATGACGATGATCCCGACCGAGACCAGCAGCATGGCGGTCATCACCATGTTGCGGGCGCCGAGCGCCAGCGCGTCGACGATGGCGAGGAGGCCCATGGGCGTCTTCGTCAGCCAGGACGAGCCGATCACCGCGAGGATGGCGAAGGCCGCCGCATAGGTTGGCGTGAAGCCCTGCAGCAGCATGACGATCAGGACAGCCATGGGGATCAGGAAGCTGATGCCGCCGCGCCTGAGGATGTCGAGCGCGCCCGGCGAGTCCTCGTCGACGCCGGTGATGTCGTGCTTCTTCGCCTCGATCCGCACCCAGACGGCGACCGAGAAGAAATAGAGGATGGCCGGCAGGACCGAGACGGCGACGATGGTGAGGTAGGAGATCTGGGTGTAGGTGGCCATGACGAAGGCGCCGGCCCCCATGATCGGCGGCATGAGCTGGCCGCCGGTCGAGGCCGAGGCCTCCACGCCGGCGGCGAACTTCGCCGGGAAGCCCGCCTTCTTCATGAGCGGGATGGTGATCACGCCGGTCGAGACGGTGTTGGCCACGGCCGAGCCGGTGACGGTGCCGGTCAGCGCCGAGCCCAGCACGGCGACGAAGCCCGGCCCGCCGACCACCCGGCCGGCGACGGCCCGGGCGAGGTCGATGACGAAGGCGCCGGCCCCCGAGCGGACGAGGAAGGCGCCGAACAGCACGAACATGAAGACGAAGGTGGCGCTGATCCGGGCGATCGGGCCGAACATGCCGACCAGCTCGACATAGGCCCGAAAGAGCGTCGTCTCGAGCGTCAGGCCCGGGAACTTGAACATGCCGGGGACCCAGGCGCCGCCACCGGCGAGGTAGACGAGGGCGACGACCGCGAGGCAGGGGATGAAGAGGCCGGCCGTGCGCCGGGCCATCTCCAGCGCCAGGGCGATGGCGAGGCAGGCCATGACCCAGTCCGACCAGATGAAGCGCACGCCGCGGTCGTAGATCGCGTCGAACGCCCAGTTGACGTAGACGGCGGCGGCAACCGCCAGCAGCCCGAGCGCGATGTCGATGCCGAGGACGAGGCGGCCGCCTCCCGGTCGCAGGGGGTAGAGGAGGGTGCAGAGCAGGGCGAAGCCGCCCCAGTGCATGGAGGTCAGGAGGAGGTCGTCGAGCCGGCCGATGCTGTTGGCGTAGATGTGGAAGAGCGAGATCAGCACCGACAGCGCCAGCACGGCGCGGGCGTAGAGGGGGCCGGTGCCCGCGCGCGTCGGCGTGGTCAGCTCGCCGGCCTCGTCCAGCTTCTCGGTCATCGGGCTCGATCAGGCGCCGGCGACGGGGCAGGGCCCCGCCGCCACGGCCGGGACACCCGCCGTCAGTTCGGCATCAGGCGGGCGGGGATCTCGACGCCGGCCTCCTGGTAGTAGCGCACCGCACCCGGATGCAGCGGCGCCGGCAGGCCGGCCAGGGCCGCCTCCAGCGACATGGCCTTGGTCGCGGGGTGGATGTTCTGCAGGAAGCCCAGGTTCTCGAACATGGTCTTGGTGACCTTGTAGACCGCCTCCTCGTCGATGTCGGCATGGACGCCGAGGAAGTTCGGCTGGGCGATGGTGCTGGCGTCCTCGGCCTGGCCGGGATAGCTCTCCGCCGGGATCACATAGGCGGTCCAGAGCTCGTCGCCGCCGTTCGCCCGCTCGATCTGCTCGGCTGTGAAGTCGAGGATGACGAGGTCGTCACGGGCGGCGAAGGCCTGGGTCACGGCCGAGACCGGCACGCCGCCCGGCATGTTGGCGCCGACGATGGTGCCGTTCTGCAGGCCCTCGGCCGTGGGCCCGTAGCCCTGGTAGACGAGGTCCATGCTCTCCGGGTCGATGCCGAGCCCGTTCAGGATCTCGCGGCCCGAGCCCTCGGTGCCCGAGTTCTTGGCGCCGATCGAGAAGGGCTTGCCGGCGAAGCCCTTCAGGTCGTCGATGGTGCCGGTCGGGGCCAGGTCCTCGGTGGTGATGAAGTGCTCGACGTTCTGCCAGAGCATGGAGATCGAGCGCAGCCATTCCTGCTTGCCCTCGCCCTCGAGCGGGCCGGAGCCCTTGGCGGCGTAGCGGCCGAAGAGGCCCTGGAGGATGCCGAACTGGGCCTGGCCCTCGCGCATCAGCTTGATGTTCTCGCCGGAGCCGGCCGAGCTGATGGCCGACATGTCGATGCCGTCGGAAGCCTGCAGCTTGACCTTGACGAGCGTGGCGAGGGCCACGCCGACCGGATAGTAGGTGCCGCCGGTCGTGGCGGTGGTGAGGATGAAGGACTGCTCCTGCGCCGCGGCAGGCGTGGCGATGGTGGCGGCAAGGGCGATGGTGGCAGCGCCGAGCAGCGCCGTGCGTCGGTTGGTGGTCATCTCGTCTCTCCCTGAGGAACCGTTGAGTCGAGGTTAGCCCGTGACGCGGGCTTGACAACCCCGTCGTCAGGAGGCCGGGGCGGGCAGGGGTGCCGGGAGGAGGGCGCTGGTCCGGCCCATCAGCCGGTAGGCGAGGAGGCCGAGCCATTCCCGCGCCGCCATGTCGAGCTCGTCGAGCCGGGCCGCCGCCGAGAAATTCAAGGGCCAGCGCAGGCCGCCTTGTGTCCGGTAGTCGACCGGCCAGGGCACGACCTCCCAGCCCAGCCGCTGGAAGATGCCCATCGAGCGCGGCATGTGCGCCGCGGAGGTGACCAGGAGCCAGACCTCGTCCGGCCGCGGATCGACGGCCTCCCGGGTGAAGAGCGCGTTCTCCCAGGTGTTGCGCGACCGGTCCTCGTAGGTGACGCGGCTCTGGTCGAAGCCCATGAGGTCGATGAACAGCTCGTTCACGATCTGCTCGCTGCCGCCGACCCCGCCCGGCACGCCGGTCCGGCCGCTGAAGACCAGGCGCGCCTCGGGGTAGCGGCGGGCGAGCGCGACCCCCTCGATCAGCCGCTCGCCGTTCCGCTCGAGCGCCAGCACGCCCCGGCCGGTCGTGACCTGCTGCTCCTGGGCGCCGCCGAGGACGATGATCCCGTCGACCCGCTCCGGCATCACCGCCGGACGGGCGAAGCGGTCCTCCAGCGGCAGATGCAGCCAGAGGCCGACCGGCACCACGACGACCGGCACCAGGAGGGCGACCACGACCCGGACCAGCCACCAGCGGCGCAGCACCACGCCCAGGAGGAGCAGGAGGCCGAGGAAGTTGCTCGGCATCAGCACGAGCCAGGCGAGCTTCGAGAGGTAGTAGCTCAACCGCCAGGGTCCGCCCGCCCGGCAGGCCTGCTCAAGGCGTCTGGGCGCCGTTGACGTGGGTGTAGACGGCGTAGAGCGAGGTGGTGCCGCAGATGTAGAGGCGGTTCCGCTTGGCGCCGCCGAAGCAGACGTTCGCCACGACCTCGGGCACGTGGATCTTGCCGATCAGCGTGCCGGCCGGATCGAAGCAGTGCACACCGTCCGCGGCGGACGACCAGATCCGCCCGTCGGTGTCGCAGCGAAAGCCGTCGAAGAGCCCGGCATCGCAGGTGGCGAAGACCTCGCCGCCGGCCAGCGTGTTGTCGCCGCGCACCTCGAACTTGCGGATGTGGCGAGGGCCGTCCGGGTCGTGGCTGGCGCCGGTGTCGGCGATGTAGAGCAGCTTCTCGTCCGGCGAGAAGGCGAGCCCGTTGGGCTTGACGAAGTCGGTGCAGACGGCGGTGAGGCTGCCGTTCCCGGGGTCGAGGCGGAAGACGTGGCAGCCGCCGTACTCGGGCTCGCCCTGGTGGCCCTCGAGGTCGCTGAGGATGCCGTAGGACGGGTCGGTGAACCAGATCGTGCCGTCGGACTTGACCACCACGTCGTTGGGCGAGTTCAGGCGCTTGCCCTCGAAGCTGTCGACCAGGGTGGTGACCGTGCCGTCGAGCTCGGTGCGGAAGACGCAGCGCGCCCCGTGGCTGCAGGAGATCAGCCGGCCCTCGCGGTCGCGGGTGTGGCCGTTGGTGTTGAAGGACGGCTGGCGATAGACGCTCGTCGTGCCCTCGAGCCCGGTTTGGTCGGGGACGAAGCGCATGATCCGGTTGTTGGGGATGTCGGAGAAGAGGAGGAAGTCGCCGTCGCGGAAATAGACCGGCCCCTCGGCCCAGGCGGCCCCGGTCCAGAGCTGGCGCAACCGCATGTTGCCGCCGATCAGGTTGCCGAAGGGCCGCTCGATGATCTCGTACTCGTTCTTCCGCTCCGACATGACGTCCTCCCCGTTCTGGTTGCCGGCCCCGCTTTAGCCGCTGGGCGCCTCGGCGGGAAGGCCCGCCGTGATCGACCGAGAGCGGCGGCACTCGGCATGGCACAGGGCGCCGGCCGATGCTAGCTATGCCCCGCCGGGCAACGGGGCCGCGCCACGAGGACGATCAAGGGGAGGGACGAGATGACCAGGAAGAAGCCCGAGGAGCTGCGCTCCCATCGCTGGTTCGGGGTGCCGGACCTGCGTGCCTTCGGCCATCGCTCGCGGATCAAGCAGATCGGCTTCGACGCGGTCGACTACACCGGCAAGCCGGTGATCGGCATCATCAACACCTGGTCCGACGTCAACAGCTGCCACACCCATTTCAAGCAGCGGGTCGAGGACGTGAAGCGCGGCGTCTGGCAGGCGGGCGGCTTTCCCCTGGAGCTGCCGGCGATCTCGCTGGCGGAGCCCATCGTCAAGCCCACCACCATGCTCTACCGCAACTTCCTCGCCATGGAGACGGAGGAGCTCTTGCGCTCGCACCCGATCGACGGGGCGGTGCTCATGGGCGGCTGCGACAAGACCACGCCGGGCCTGATCATGGGGGCCATCTCGATGGACGTGCCGGCGATCTTCCTGCCGGCCGGGCCGATGCTGCGCGGCAACTGGCACGGCAAGATCCTGGGCTCGGGTTCTGATTCCTGGAAGTACTGGGCCGAGCTCAAGGCCGGCAACATCACCGAGGAGGCCTGGGACGAGATCGAGAACGGCATCGCCCGCAGCGTGGGCACCTGCATGACCATGGGCACGGCCTCGACCATGACGGCGATCGCCGAGACCATGGGCTGGAGCCTGCCGGGCGCCTCCTCGATCCCCGCCCCCGACAGCAACCACACGCGCATGGCGGCGGCCTGCGGCCGGCGCATCGTCGAGATGGTCTGGGACGACCTCAAGCCGTCCGATTTCATGACCGCGCAATCGGTCGACAACGCCATCCGCTGCCATCTCGCCATGGGCGGGTCGACCAACGCCATGGTCCATGTCGTCGCCATGGCGCGGCGGGCAGGCATCCCGCTCACGGTGGAGCGTTTCGACGAGCTGGCGCGGGAGATCCCGGTGCTCGCCAATGTCCGGCCGTCCGGCAAGTACCTGATGGAGGACTTCTACTATGCCGGCGGCATCCGGGCGCTGCTGATGCGGCTCGAGGGGGAGCTCAGCCTCGACTGCCTGACCGTCAACGGCCGAACGCTGGGCGAGAACATCGCCGGTGCCGAGGTCTACCTGGACGACGTCATCCACACCATGGAGAGCCCGGTGAGCAAGGAGGCGGCGGCCATCCTCAAGGGCAATCTCGCGCCGGACGGCTGCGTCATGAAACCCTCGGCCGCCGAGCCGCGGCTGCTCAAGCATCGGGGGCCGGCCGTCGCCTTCGAGGACTACAACGACATGGCGGCCAGGATCGACACGGCCGAGCTCGACGTCACCCTGGATTCGATCCTGGTGCTCAAGAACGCCGGGCCGATCGGCGGGCCGGGCATGCCGGAATGGGGCATGCTGCCGATCCCGAAAAAGCTCCTCAAGGAGGGGGTGCGCGACATGCTGCGCATTTCCGATGCGCGGATGTCCGGGACGTCCTATGGCGCCTGCATTCTGCACGTCTCGCCCGAGGCCGCGATCGGCGGCACGCTGGCCCTGGTCGAGAGCGGCGACATGATCGAGGTCGACGTGGAAGCCCGCACCATCCACCTCGACGTGCCCGAGGCGGAGCTGCAGAAAAGACGTGAAGCGTGGCAGCCGAAGCCGGTGGTCGGAAGGGGTTACGAGCGGATGTTCGCGGCTCACATCCAGCAGGCGCATGACGGGTGCGACTTCGACTTCCTGACCGGCACCGAGCGCCTGCCGGAGCCGGAGATCCACTGAGCCTGCGAAGAAAAAATGGCCCGGCTTAGCCAAAGGTTAACCCCGATCGTCTAAATCATACGCCGGTAAGAAAATTCCGGTGACGGCCGGTTGCCGCGGCAGGATTGCCACAGCGGCGTCGGCCGGGCCGGCTCGGCCCGACAGGGTCGAGGACGATAAGGAGGAGACGAGCCCATGGTCGATCGCCGCTCCCTTGGGCGCATGCGCCGCGCCCGGCTCGTGCCGCTGGTGGTCGCGGCCCTGCTCGCCGGCTGCGCCACCGCACCGGACGGCGTTCCATCCCTGCCGACGGCGCCGGCGGCACCCACCGTGGCGGCCGGCGCAAATGGCGCGGCCGCGGCCGCCAGGCACGCTATTCATCCGGAGATCGCCCGGGCCACGCTGCCGGCGCCATCCGCCGCTGCTGAGGTGGGCGAGGCGTCCTGGTATGGCGATGCGTTCGCCGGGCGGCCGACGGCGAGCGGCGAGCCCTTCGATCCCGAGGCGCTGACGGCGGCCCATCCGGAGCTGCCCTTCGGCACCGCCGTGAAGGTGGTCAATCTCGACAATGGGCGCCATGTCGAGGTGGTGATCAACGATCGGGGGCCGTTCATCGCCGACCGGATCATCGATCTGTCGCGGGCCGCGGCCCGCGTGCTCGGCTTCCTCAGGGACGGGATCACGCGCGTGCGGGTCCTGCCGATCGGGGGGGCCGACAGCGCCTGAAGGAGAGGGGACCGATGCGCCGCGTTCTTGCCTGCCTCCTCGTCCTGCTGCCGGCGCTCGCCGGCTGCGGCCGGCTGATCCCGGCGCACCACCAGACGGTCGAGCGATCGGCGCTCCGGGCCGGGGCCTATCGGCTCGACCCGGAGCATTCGACGATCCTCTGGAAGGTCGCCCATCTCGGCTACTCGACCTTCGTCGGCCGGTTCGACCGGTACGACGCGACCCTCGATTTCGACCCGGAGCAGCCGGAGGATTCGGTCCTCGAGGTCAGCGTCGAGACCGGCAGCATCGACAGCCATGTGCCCGGCTTCGCCGACACGCTGCGCGGCGCCGCCTGGCTCGACGCCGAGACCTATCCCGAGGCCCGCTTCGTCAGCCGCGAGATCAGGATCACCGGTGACGCGAGCGGCGAGGTGGTCGGTGACTTCACGCTGCTGGGCGTCACCCGGCCGTTGACGCTCGATGTCGTCTTCAATGGCGGGGCCACCAACTTCGTCACCGGCCGCTACACGCTCGGCTTCGCCGCGTCGGCCGTGCTCGACCGCACCGCGTTCGGCATGACCAGTCTGGCACCGGCGATCGGCGGCGAGGTGACGCTCGAGATCCATGCGGAGTTTCTGGCGGAGAGTTGAGACGGCGTCGGGGCCTGCTATATGGTTGTGGCCGTTCGACTGGATCGCCCGATAACCGGAGAGCCCTGCATGCGAAAGAGACGCCTGGCGCATTTTGCCGTGGCTGCGATGTTGCTGGTCGCAACCGCCATGGCCGGCCGCCCCCTGCAGGCGGCGGACGACGGCGTGTTCCGGCTGCGGGGTGCCGGCTCCTGGACCTGCTCCCAGTTTCTCGAGGTCGTCAAGAACCAGGACGAGCGCGGCCTGTACCTGGCCGGCGGCTGGATCGACGGCTATGTCACGGCACTGAACGACCGGGTCGACGGCGTCTTCGAGATGTTCCCCTGGCAGAGCACCGAGCTCGTCATGGAGCTGGTGCACAACCACTGCGAGCGCGTCCCGGAAGAGATGTTCTTTGCGGCCGTCGCGCGCCTGGTGGTGGTGACCAAGCCCACGCGCCTGGCGAAGAAGAGCGAGATCGTCGAGATTCCGGTTCCCGAGGGCAAGCCCATCCAGCTCTACAAGCCATCGCTGGCGAAGGCGCAGGAGCAGCTCAAGGCGCTCGGCCACTATACGTCGACGGTGGACGGGGCGTTCGGTCCGGGCACCGCCGCCGCCTTTCGTGCCTTTCAGGCCGCAGCGGGCCTGCCGGAGAGCGGCCTGCCGGACCAGATCACGCTCTGGACGCTGTTTGCGCCGCTCTACGAGCAGGCCGGCTGAGCCGGCGGGCCGTCTCAGGCGCCGGTGCCCGCCAGGGCATCGACGGCAGCGAGCACTTCCTCCGGCGGCCGCCAGCCGATGGTCACGACCTCCGGCCGGCCGCCGGCGAAGGCGAGGAGCGTCGGGTAGCCGGTGACGCCGAGCCGGGCTGTCTGCTGCCACTCGGCGGCGACCCGGTCGGCAGTCTCCGCCGCCGCGAATCCTCGATCGAAGGCTTCCGGCGCGATGCCGAACTCGGCGGCTGCGGCGCGGAGCAGCGACGGGTCGGTCACGTCGTGGCCGAGCGCGTAGAAGCGCTCCTGCAGCCGGGCGAAGGCTGGCAGGGCCAGGGCCGGGAAGGTCCGGCGCACGACCTCGACGGCCCGGCAGGCGGGCTCGGTGTCGTAGACGAAGCCGTCGCGCCCGAAGAAGCCGAAATCGAAGGGCTGGCCGCTCCGCTCGGCGACATGCTCCCAGTGCTGGCGGACAGAGGCCTTGTCCTCGGGCCGCATGGGTCTGGCACGGTCCGCGCCGAGGCTGCCCTGGGCGAGGGTGATCCGGTGGCCGGCCTCGGCGAGCGCCTGCACGGCTGGCGCGAAGCCCCAGCACCAGGAGCACATGGGATTGGCGAAATAGAGCAGCTCGAGGCGCAAAGCGGCTTCTCCCTCGACGAGTGGAGGCGCGCAGGAGCCGAACGCACAAACGGCGCCGGAACCGGCGCCGCTCGGTGGTCGGAGTGGCAGGATTTGAACCTGCGGCCCCCGCCTCCCGAAGACGGTGCTCTACCAGGCTGAGCTACACTCCGAGGCCGCGGCGAGAGATAGGCGAAACCATCTGGCGGTGCAAGCCACCCTGATGCCTCAATAGGCGCGGGCGATGGAGAAATCGACGATCTCCTCGAGCGCGTCCCGCCAGGGCGAGCGCTCGAACACCTCGAGGCAGCCCCTTGCCCGCTGGCCGGAGGCTCGCGCCTGCGCCAGGGTGGCGTCGAGCGTGCCGTGGCGGGCGAGGAGAAGCTGCGCCTCGGCGAGGTCGTCTTCCCGCTGCCCGGCAGGCTCGCCGATCACCCGTTCCCAGAAGGCGCGCTCGGCCGGGTTGCCTGCCGCGTAGGCGAGGAGCACCGGCAGGCTCGCCTTGCCCTCGCGGAAATCGTCGCCGATGGTCTTGCCGAGCTGCGCCTCGCGGGCGGAGTAGTCGAGCGCATCGTCGACGAGCTGGAAGGCGATGCCGAGCTCGTCGCCGAAGGTGGCGAGCGCCTCCTCCTC
>ERZ795053.2455-NODE-2455-length-22372-cov-26.395887_pt1 | contig 22372 bp, 12 predicted proteins | sample MGYA00375137_ERZ795053 | MGnify/ENA primary metagenome ERZ795053 (study PRJEB30182, sample SAMN05720284) | activated sludge metagenome | isolation source: Anaerobic digester | place: Hong Kong | collected 2014-12-17 ...
GGCGGAAATCAATAATCCCATTTTCTCATAATCAGGGGTTTTTCGAGGTGCCCTCGGGGTGACGTTGAACACTTTCCCCCACCCGCACCGAAACGAATAAAAAGCTGGATTCGGCGCTCAGCGGTCGTTCGAAGGCCGGGGCCAAGGTTTGGCGAATGACGGTTCCTGGCGCTAGAGACTCGCTAGTCTCTAGCTCGACGCGAACCTCAACCAACGCATCCACCAGGACGCATTGCCAAACGTACCGTCTATTACGGAATACGTAATATGTTATATACGTAGGTCCTCTCCGGCGTGGAGGTCGAAAAAATGACGGCGCGGGCGATTATTTTCACTTCCCCTAAGTGACCCTTAGGGGAAGTTAGAAGGGTTCAAAACACCTCATTTCGGATCACGCGTCAAGAGGGAACGGGGCTGCCCGTGGACCTCAACAGGTGGACCGTGCGATCCATGCAGGCTAGGGCTAGGGCGACACGAACAATGATTCGTGTACAATAGGTCGTGTCAATATCACACGAGGAATCATCCCCCGCATGGTAAAGAATATTACTTTTTCCGCCGAGGAAACGCTGATCCAGCAGGCCCGCGAGGTCGCGCATCGCCACAAGACCACGCTCAACCAGGCCTTCCGGCTCTGGTTGGAAAGCTACGCTCGGCAGCAAGACGTCGAGCGTTTCAATCAGCTCCTGGACCACCTGCAGGGCCGCTTGCATTCCGGCGGGCGGCGCTTCAGCCGGGAAGAGATGAATGAGCGCCGTTGATTTCTTCGACAGCAACGTACTGATTTATCTTTTCGATGACGCCGAACCCACCAAGCAGCGGATTGCCCGGCAGCGAGTGGCGCAAGCGCTGGCGGAAGGCACGGGTTGCATCAGCCATCAGGTCGTCCAGGAAACGCTCAACGTCCTGACCGGCAAATTTCAGCGGCCCGCCTCCAGCGAGGACGCGCAACAAATCCTCGAACGGGTGTTGGCGCCGCTGTGGCGAGTCATGCCCACCGTCGATCTCTACACCCGTGCGCTCGACCTGCATAAGCGGTACCGTTACAGCTTTTACGACAGCCTGATCCTGGCGGCGGCTTTGGAGGCGGGCTGTGTACGGCTGTACAGTGAAGATTTTCAGGACGGCCAACAGATCGAGGGATTGACCCTCGAAAATCCCTTCAGACTCTGACCACCCCGGTGATGAGGTCTTTGCCGATGGCGAGCACGAACTCCAGGGTCAAGGCACCGCCCGCGCCGACCGCCACGCGCACGGATCTGGCGCCGGTGCTGCAACCCTACATCGAGGCGGCGCTGGCCGACCGCACCCGCCAGGAATACCGCGCCGACCTGCGCCGCTTCCTGCGCTGGGGTGGGACCCTGCCGGCCGCGCCCGAGGTGTTGGCGGCGTACTTGGTGGCCCACGCCACCGATCATGCCATGGCCACCCTGCAACGCTGGCTGGTGAGTCTGGGCCGGGCGCACACCACTCAGGGCTGGCCCGATCCGACCAAGACGGAATTGGTGAAAACCACCTTCAAGGGGATTCGCCGCCGCCACGGCCGGCCGCAGCGCCAAGTCGCGCCGCTGGTCCGCGACGAGCTGGTGGCGCTGTTGTCCACCCTGGACGACAGCCTGCACGGGCAGCGCAATCGCGCCTTGCTGTTGCTGGGCTTCGCCGGGGCGCTACGCCGTTCGGAGCTGGTCGGTCTTCAGCTCGGTGACCTTCAGTTCTCGCCCGCCGGCTTGACCGTTCAGTTGCGCCACTCGAAAACCGATCAGGAACATCGGGGCCGCCCCATCGGCATTCCCTTCGCGCGCGATCCCCGCCATTGTCCGGTGCAGGCGGTACGCGCCTGGCAAGAAGTCCTGGTCCAGCATCTACCTTGGACGCCGAGCGCGGAGGCGCCCCTGTTCCGGGCCATCAATCGCCACGGTCAGATTGCCGAGGCCGCCCTGACCGGCCGCTCGGTGGCCCTGATCGTCCAGACCTGTTGCCGCGACGCCGGACTCGATCCGACCCGCTACGCCGGGCACTCGCTGCGCGCCGGGTTCTGCACCGCCGCCGCCCTGGCCGGCAAACCCAACTGGCAGATTCGCAAGCAGTCCGGGCACAAGACCGACGTCATGCTCAATCGCTACATCCGCGATGGCCGCCTGTTCGCCGACCATCCCCTGGAGGGAGTGTTGTAGTGTATGGAGACACCAGAAACCCTATTTTTTCACAAAATTATGGATATTTCTAGTGCGTACAACCGCTTTATTTTCATTTATATTCAAATAGTTGAATTTCTTATCCATCCATTTTTCCATGCAATAGTCTCTTCTGGTTCACAATACTTGCAAATAGCAAAGATAATAGATACATATACAACACATATCGGTTCCGCATAAAGATCTCTAGTAACGCGAACTAGGCGCTGAAAATCGACCAATCTCGTCGGTGATCCGGTGACTACCCAGCGGAAGGCGATTGATCAGGGGAGGTTTTTTGAAAGCGGGCCTTGGTGTATCCGCGATGGATTTTATCGTCCTGGGCAATTTGGACAATCCCAGAACCACAACACCTGCTCGGTACCAGGATTTCTGGGGGTGGCTCAAGCTGCTGCTGAGCTTGATGGGGTTGTTTGGGTTCTGCCTTTGGCTCGCACCGCCTGCGTACGCGCAAGATGCCCTGTGCGCCGAGGTCAAAATTGTGATCGAACAAAAGCTATCGCTGGAGCGGCAAGCGTTCGACGCACACATGACCATCACCAACGGATTGGGCAACGCGGCCCTGGAAGACATCCGCGTCGTCCTCAACTTCGCCGATCAAGACGGCAATCCGGTGGTGGCCACCACCGACCCCAATGCCACAGGTGCCGCATTCTTCATGCGGCTGGAGTCCCTGACCGGAATCGGCGCGGTGGATGGTACAGGACAAATTGCCCCAAAAAGCGCGGGGGACATCCATTGGTTGATCATCCCCGCCGCCGGCACGGGTGGAGCAGGTGGCCAAGGGCAGCTCTACTACATCGGCGCCACCTTGGAGTATCGCCTTAACGGCGAGAATGCCACGGTAGAGGTCACGCCGGATTACGTGATGGTCCGGCCGCAACCGCTACTTCAACTCGATTACTTCCTGCCGACCGACGTTTACGCCGACGATCCATTCACCAGTGCCACCGAATCCCCCGTTCCATTTACCCTGGGAGTGCGAATCAATAATACGGGCGGTGGCATTTCGGCCAAGACCAGCATCTTATCGGCGCAACCACGTATCGTGGACAACCAGCAAGGACTGCTGATCGATTTTCAAATCATCGGCGGTTACGTCGACGACGAACCCGCGGGCAAAAGCTTGCTGTTGGATTTCGGCGATATCAATGCGGGCACAGCCCGCATGGGCCGTTGGAGCATGGTGACGACGCTCTCGGGGCGCTTCGTCGAATTCGATGCCGAATATCAGCATGCCGACAGTCTCGGTGGCGCGGTGACTTCCCTGATCGATCAGGTGACCACCCACATCTTGGTGCACGATGTCAAAGTCGATCTGGCCGGCCGCGATAACATCTCGGATTTTCTAGCCCTGGATAGCGATACCCTCCGCGTCTACGAATCGGACAACGTCGATACCCTGGTCGCCGATCAATCCGTTGGGGCGCAACTGGAAAATGTCGGCGCCGGGACGACGCAACTCCGCTTTCAAGCCAGTGCCGGTTTTGCCTACGCCCGCGTACCCGATCCTTATCAAGGCACCCGTCCACTCGCTCAGATACTGCGATCAGACGGCAAAGTGCTCGCCACCGAAAATGCGTGGCTCTCCAAGACTCAGAATCTGGATCATTCCTGGTCCTACTTCATCAACATTTTTGATGCCGATACGCCGGGTCTGTACAACCTGAGATTCGCCACCAGTGCCACCGGCGCATTGGCGGGGATCGTCTACAACGACGGCAACGGCAACGGCCTGCGCGATGTTGACGAATCGGGTATCGGCGTCGTTCCCATCGCGTTGCATGGCAGTGACGAGAACGGTGCCAACGTATCCGTCACCGCGTACACGGATGCCTCGGGACAGTATCAGTTCACGGATTTAGTACCGGGCCGCTACACCCTCACCGCTGGCTTGGTCAACGGCTACACGGACGGTATCGCTCGTGCTGGTACATCTGGCGGTGTTGCGGTACCCGGTACCATCAGCGATATCGTTTTGACGGCGGGATCGAATGCGGAGAGTTACCTGTTCGCCAAGCGCTCGGGCGCCGCACCGCCTGTGGATGAATCGCAAGCCGATCTGGCCGTGACGATGACGGCCACACCCACTCGCGTCAAAACCGGCGATACGATTTCGTTGGTGATCACCGCCCGCAATCAAGGGTCCGATGCCGCCAGCGCGACCTCGGTATCCGTCACGATTCCCGGAGAATTGAGCGTCGCCAACAACGCCCAGGCGAGCATGGGTTCCTATGCCGAGGGACTTTGGACGATCGGCGCTTTGGCGGCTGACGCATCGGCATCGCTCACCTTGACTTTGACGGCCGGCACCTTGTCGGAACCGATCTCCGTCAGCGCGCTCATTGCCTCCGCCGCACTGGATCCACAGGCCGCGAATAACAGCGCCCATGTCACCTTGATACCTGAAGACGATCTCGTATCGATCCGGCAATCCGTCTTGCGGGAGCCGCGCATCGTGCTGTTCATCGCCTGCCCTGAAGCAGGGGTAGAGAGCGAGCGGGCGGCCTGTGTCGCGCGTAAAACCCAAGTTGCCGAGGATTACCTGACGGCGCAAGATTATCGCCATGAGATCGTGACACAAGCCACTGCCTTCAAACGCGCCCTGCGCGGAGGACGGTTCAATGTGTATTGGCTCAGCGGTGTTGGCGCGCTGCTGACGGAATCGTTGGCCAACGAACTGCGCTTGGCGGTACTGCGCGGCGAAGGGTTGATCCTCGATGGCGCCGCCGAGATTGGTATCACCGCACTAGAAACCGTAACTGGCACGCAGGTTGGCACGACGACTCTGGGACAAGATCTCTCTATCGCCCTCACTGGAAGCGGGACGCTCATTCCCACACAAGGGTCAGCCTGGCCGCTCGACTTACAGGGCGCCACTATCCTTGCCACCTTCGATTCCGGCCAAAATGCGATCAGCGTTTACAACCAAGGACTCGGTCGGACGTGGGTGGCCGGGTTCGATCTTTGGACATCGCTGGCCCAGCCCGCCGCCGAAGTAGCCTTATCCACACTCGTGAGCGGGGCACTGGATCAGATGGCATCAGCGCCGACTGAACCGGTGGTGGGTGGCCTCTATGTGCCCTTGACCAGCACCGTGCAAAACGACGGTGAAGCCCGCGAGCTCACAATGCGCGTTACCCTGTCCGACGGCCTTGGCTGGCTGGATGCCGAGCCACTGCCACTGACTGCCGACACCGTGCATCCGATCTGGTCATTGAGCATGCAGGCGGATGAATCGCAAACATTGCGATTGGGACTGCGCGCACCGACCACCAGCGGTACCGCCACGATTCAGACCGAGCTGAGCGATACAGACCAACAGCTCACCGTCGGCTCAGGTATCTTTGAATTTGAAACGGGTGTCCGCCGCCGATTTGTTGGCGCAAGCCAATACCCAAATTGAAGCGCTTGCCCCCGTGGGCAGCAACGATCAAGACCGTCGCGAGGAAGCCCTCACCGCGCTCAACGAGGCACAAAGCGCCTACGCGGACCAAGATGACGAAGCGGCGCTCACCGCGCTTTGTGCGGCCGAGGCCGCCTTGGCAGAGATCTCGGGCGGTGCGATGCAAGCACGCGAGGCGGTTAGCCGAGCGGCTCAGGCCATCGGATTGGGTGCCACTTCGCCTTCCAATGACCCTGCCAACATCACCGCTGTAGGGGGCACACCGCAAGAAGCCGGCGTGAACACGGCATTCCCAGCGGCCCTGCAGGCACAAGTGCGCGATGCGCAAGGCACGCCCGTCGCGGATGTCACCGTCACCTTCAGTTTGCCAACAAGCGGCGCGAGCGCCCGCTTGGTTGGGGATCAGACCACGGTGACCGCGACAACTGACGCGGACGGGATCGCCCGCAGCCCGATCCTGACGGCTAACAACGTGGTGGGAAGCTACGAGGCATTGGCCCGAGTGACGGGCGTGGCGGAATCGGCACGTTTTGCCCTGAGCAACACCACGACAACACCCCAACCGCTCACGTTGGCGGTGTACTCGGGGAACAATCAGCAAACGCGAGTGACCACGACGTTCGCCGAACCGCTGGCAGTGGTGGTGCGCAATGCGATTGGAACACCCGTTGCCGGGGTGACAGTGATCTTCACCACGCCATCGAACGGGGCATCGGCCCGCTTTGGAAGCGCATCGAGCGTATCGGTCACGACCGACGCGGACGGAATCGCCCGCAGCCCGACCTTGACGGCTAACAGCGTAGTGGGCAGTTTCATCGTATCGGTCACCACCGAACGGGCCATCGCACCCATCGAATTCCACCTGAGCAACACAACGAGTATCGCCACTGGGCAGACTTTCACTGGTATGACCGCCACTGGAACTGGCGTGATGACCGCATCGATCGCGGGTGGTGGTCCGAACTGCGCATTCGATCTGACGGCGACCCGCCTCTCGTCCGCGGAGGGATTACCCGATTGGCTGGGCAAATTCCTCTTACCCCATGGCGTTTTCACCTATGCCTTGGTCGGATGCGAAACAGGTAGCACTGTCCAAATCACCATGACCTGGCCCGATTTGCGTGGAATCACCGGTTATCTCAAATATGGCCCGACACCCTGGTCAAGAACACAACCGGTTTGGTACGCGCCGCGGAATTTGCACATTGAGGGCCATACCGTCCGTTACACCGTGCAAGACGGCAGTTGGGGCGATGACGATCTGACCGCCAACGGCGTCATCCGCGATCCGGGTGGACCCGTCATTCAACGGGCAGGCGCAACCGCGGCAGCGATCCCGACCCTGAGCGAGTCGGCCTTGGCAGGCCTGATACTGGCATTTTTATTACTACTGGGTGGTAGGGCTTTCCGTCGTGGGCGTCGCTCGTTCCATCATGCGGGAGATTGAGCGTGGTGCCTCAACCCTTTGCCCGGATCGCAAGACCCACGCTTTGGTCGATGGGACTCCTACTGGGCATGGTTTCTGTTGGGAGCGGTATCGCACGGGCGCAAGCCCCCGAAGCGGGTCCCGATTCGACACAGTGTTGGTCGACCGAAGCCTCCGCACCCAAGGGACCGTCGGTTGCGGTGCCGTCCGGGGAATCTCGCATTGCCTCAACCGCGCCAGCGCCGAATTTCCCAGCCTTGCAAAAAGCTTGTTGGATTGAACTCGATCAGATCGATCCATTGATCGATCCGCATACATCCAAGCCCCTTTATTGGATCGATATTCGCTCTTCACGCCCAGCCAATGCCCTGCCACTGTCCGGCGCGTTGCGGATCACCGCCGACGAAATCACCCTCAAACCGTTCTTGCGCTCAGCGACACTGGTTTTGATCGGGACGGGTTGGGACGACAGCGTCGTACTCACGGCCTGCGAGCGGCTCACCAAAGCCGGTTTATCCGTTCGGGCGCTCAAGGGTGGTGTGCGTGCGTGGCAAGCGGCTGGTCGACCGGTCGGTTGGGTGGCGAAGGGCTGGGGATCGAACGAAATCGATCCGAGCGATTTTATCGAGGCGGCTCCACGCGAGCGCTGGCCGGTAATCGGTCTCGATCTGCCCGCGACGTTTACAGCGCCGGTTCCCGCCAAGCGCTGGGCGCGGGCGAATACGCAATCCTCGTGGTCGCCGAGCCGGTTGTTTCCCACTGCCGCCCGGCAGAACCTCCCCATCGTCGTTTTGGCCGCCGAACCGACTGTCGCCCGGCATACACCCGTGGCCATTCAAAACAAACAACTTATTTGGGTCCGGGGCGGCGTTGCGGCCTACCAGAAAGCCCTTGAACAGCAGTACGCCACCGCCGCCAAATCGAGTCGTGCCCTGACACGGGGCTGCAAAGAGTGATGCATCGATGAAACCACGAATCCACCAGGGGAATGACACCGTGTGGAGCACCTGCGTGCGCATCGGTCTACGGACGATCAGTGGGTGGGGGATTGTGTGGCTGATGATCGCGGCCGGACTGGCATGGGGGCAAACAGTGGTCCCACCGGGTGCACTCACCGCCGATGTCACCTGGACTCGCGCCGGTTCGCCCTACACGCTATCGGGCGATGTCAGCATCGAGTCGGGCGCAACCTTGCGGCTTGAACCCGGCACGGTGGTGCACTTGGGCGATGGCGTTAATTTGATCGTCCAGAACGGTGCCCTGAACGCATCGGGTCTTGCGGACGATCCCATCGTCCTGACTTCACCGTTCGATATCGCCAATTCCTCTCAATCGCCCGCCCCCGGCGACTGGGGGCAACTACAATTTCTGCCCGGTACCCGCGCCGCCACCACCTTATTGCAAAACGTTCAGATCAAATACGGTTCCGGTATCGACGTGCAAGGCGCCGCTCCGGTCTTCAACCATCTGCGGATTTTGCAAAACGCAGGCCCGGCGATTCAGCTTGATCTGGCGGCCTCGCCAAGCGGGCGTGGTTTGAGCGCCAGCGGCAATGTCCTCAATGGCATCAAAATCCCGGCCGGAACGATCACCAAAAACGTGCGCTGGGGATTGTGGTGGGGATTCCTTATCTCGTCGAAGAAGGCTTCGTCCAGGTCGGTCTGGCGTCCCTGCAATTCGTGCCTGCGGTGCTCGATCTCGCCCCGAATGAGACAGGACAAGTACAAATCGTTTTGACCGAACCGGCCCCAGTGGGCGGTTGGGTGTTAGATGTTGCCAGCAGCGTGCCCGGAGTCGCGACGGTACCCACGACCGTCACGGTTCCAGCGGGTGCGCTGGAGGTAGAACTAAGCGTACAGGCGCAGAGCGAGGGCAGCACTACGCTAACCGTCAGCCATGCCAACTTGGGAACCGCCACCGCCAGTGTGCGCGTCAAGGATCGACCGACTCTGATGCTGACGCCCAAAACTGGAACTCTAGGGATCACGCAAACATTGGCTCTGACGGTTTCCCTGCCAACCGCCGCACCCGCGGAAGGCGTAGTCATCACGTTGCTCAGCTCCGATACGAGCAAAGTGCGGGTACCGACCTCCGTCTTGATTGCCGAGAGCGAGCACAGCGTGGTTGTTGAAGCCACTGGCGTGGCGGAAGGCGAATCGCTCATCACGGCGAGTGCAACCGGCTATAACGCCGCATCGAGCACGCTGACCGTGCGTCCGCTGTCCCTGGTATTGCCAGAAAACTTGCTCGTCCAACCGGGGAACACTCGGCCATTACCCATCACGCTGACCGATCCGGCCCCAGAAGGCGGCCTTACCATCAGTCTGGTCAGCAGCGATGAAAGCGTGGTCACGGTTCCGGCCTCGCTGGAGGTAGCAGCGGGTGCCACGACGGCGAGCACCACGATCAGTGGCGTGGCCGCAGGCAGTGCCCACATCACCGCTAGCGCTCCCGCTTACCAGAATGCCAGCACCGCTGTACAGGTCGATCTGATCACCATCGACTTGCAACCGTCCGGGGCGATTTCGATTCCGCAAGGTCTGAGCCAATCCTTCCAGGTGCGTCTGTCCAAACCTGCGCCCACGGGAGGTGCCACGATTGATCTAACGATGGCCGATACCACCATCGCCGGTATCGAACCCACACCGGTGCTGATACCAGCCGGTCAAACCGCTTCTTCCGGCACCGTGACAGTGTCTGGAATGCTCAAGGGCACAACCACCTTGACCCTTGGTTCGCCGGGCATGACCAGTAAAACCATCAATGTCACGGTGAGCGATGCCGCAACCCTGCGTTTTGAATCGAGTTATGGAAGCAGCGCGGTGGGTCGAGGGATGCGCTCGGATGTTTCGGATTTTTATGTGGGACGGAGGCTGAACAACCAATGGTTGAACGGCGCCGAGGCGGTGACGGTAACCCTGACCAGCGCCGATCCGGGCAAGCTCACGGTGCCGGCGACGGTCACGATACCGGCGGGACAGAGTCTTGTCCGTTTCCAGGTCGAGGGCGTGGGTCTATCGGCCGATCCGGTAGCAATCACCGCCAGTGCGACGGACTACACACCTGAAACCCCGTTGGCGCTGAAGGTAGTGACCCCCTCGCTGACACTCAATGCCTTGGACGGGGTGCGCAGTAGCGCGAGTGAGCGGGATGATTTCACCGTCAGCATTAGCGTCTCGGGTGGATCAGACAACACACAGGTCGCGGATCTGTGGGTGGATGTCGGACTCACAGCGCTCGATCCGGCGGGCATCGTCAGTGGATTTTTCGATGCCGCCACCGGCGGCAACGCCGTCACGCGAGCGCGGATCGCGGCTGGCGACAGCCAATCCGGTAAAGTCTATGTGGAGCGACCAACCACTGAGCCGGGCCACTATCAGGTGACGGCCACTGCGCCCGATCTCTCCTCCATCACCTCATCATTGCAACAAGTCACTTCTGCACAACTACGTATTGATCGTACAGAGGCATTGATTATCACCAAAGGGTTTACCGCCACTATCACGGCTTACGATCAAAATACAAAAGTTTGCCGTGAACTCGACCATACGGATGTAGTCCTTACGGTTTCACTGACGAGCGCTGAACCGACTCAGGTTGGGGTGCCTGCCACAGTGGAGATCCCTGAAGGCTGGGACTGTGCCCGTTTTGGAGTATCGGGATTGGAGATCACGGATACACCGGTGGCGGTGACGGCCAGTGCGCCAGGATATCCCGCTTCCGCGCCACTGTGGGTGACGGTGGTGATGCCACAGATCACCTTTGATGGATTGGATGATGATCGCAGCGTGGAGAGTGGTCGGGATGGATTCACCATCCGCCTCGCGCTGCCCGCCAATAACAGTGATATAGAGGGATCCAAAACTGGTTGGCGAAATCGGTACGATGTGACCATCGCACCCATCACAGTTGACTTGGCGATCGTGGAACCGGAACCCAACTCCATTATTGAGGGTTTCTACGAAGCGGCGATGGGCAATAACCTGATCGCTCAGGTTACGATCCCTGAGGGTGTTTCTACGGATTATTCTTATTTCGATTCCGCTAATCTCGTTTCCACACCCATGGTTTATGTGGGCCAACCCACGGCGGCAGGAAGTTATTCGGTGGCAACCAATGTGCCCGGTATCGGAACCGCGCTGTCTACCGTCCAAGCTGTCGACATGCCCCGACTCCTCTTTTCACAGGCATCGCGTGTCGTGGGTCAAGGCGTGCGGGAAGATTTTGTCGGGATCAGGGTTGTTCCCGAACCGTCCACCGAATTAACGGTGACGTTATCGGTCTCCGAAACAGGAAAAATCGAAGTGCCGGCAACCATCACGATACCGGCGGGTATTTCCGACACCAGCCTTTCGATCATCGGTCGGGAATTGACCAGCAATCCAGTCCTGCTCACGGCTCAGGCGCCAGGGTATGCGCCAGGAAGGGCGTCCGTCCGCGTAGTTCAGCCGCAGTTGCGAATCGAAGGTCCGACCTCTTATCAGAATTTGGCCAGAGGCCGTTACGATTTTCGGATCGGATGGATGGTTCCAGGTTCCGATAGTGTTTATCACGCGCTCGTGGAAGCGGGCATGGCGAATCTGCGGCTGGAAGAGCCCTCTCCTCCTGGCATCGTCAGCGGTTTTTTCGATGCAGAGACCGGCGGTAACCCGCTGACACAGGTCACGCTACCTGAGTATAGCTACGGGATGTCTGACCCCGTTTTCGTGGCCCAGCCTACTGCGCTTGGTACTTATAAGATCACCGTCAGCGCGCCGGGCTTCACACCCGCGACCAGCGCCACGATCACCGTGCAGCCCTGAGGAACTCGCCATGAATGCGGCCCAACAACGGCATGAGCGACTCTCCAGCGGGCATCGCGGTGGATCGGCGACTGGCAGGCATCATTTCCTCCGTGCGTGGTGGGCGCGGTTGATCGTGGGATGGCTGATGCTGCTTCCGATGCTGGCCGGCGCGGCGCAACTAACCATGGATGAAGGGGTCGTGGTCAAATTCGGAGACGGTGCGGGACTGGTGGTGCGCGATACGCTGCGAACTGATCGGGACGTGGAGTTCACCAGCCTGGCCGATGACAGCGTGGGTGGCCAAAGCCGACCGACGACGGGTACACCCCACACCGGTGACTGGTCCGGGGTGATACTCGATCCGGCGGTACTGCCCGCCAACGTCACGCTGGACGGACTCCGCCTGCGTTACGCGGGCGGTGCGGGCGGTGCGGCGCTGTCGTCGTTCCAGCAGCGCGATTACGCCTTTACGGAACTGAGCGTGCGCGACAGTCTGATCGGCATCCGCGCCGCCTCGGGCGGCACAGCCCGCCTGACCGAGCTGTTTCTGACCGGCAACGGCGTCGGCCTGCAAGCCCTGGGCGGCGCGACCCCGACCTTGACGGGTTCCGACCTGCACGACAACACGCGTTTTGGCGTGGAAAACCAAAATCCCGCCACGGTGGTACTCGCCACCGGCAACTGGTGGGGGGATCTCAGCGGCCCGGCCGATCCCGTAGGCAATCCCAGTGGCCTCGGTGATCCGGTCAGCACCGGCGTCGATTACGGCCAATTCCTCAGCACGCCGCCACTCCTCAACTGCGCGGTCACGCCGCAAGACGGCTACACCACCCGCGGTGCCACGATCACCCTGCAACTGACGTGCACCAACGCCACCGACTACCGCCTGAGCGAACTTGCGGACCTCAGCGATACAAGCTTCGTCCCGATGGCGGCGTCCGCGACCTTTACCCTGTCCGCCACACCCGGTGAGAAAACGATCTACGCCGAATATCGAGGTGCCGATGGCGCGACCCGCATCGTGTCGATCACCCAACCGATTCTCTACGCACCGGACGGACCCCAGATCACGCTGCTTACACCGACCGCCGGTGCCATCATCACCGACGATACCCTGATTCAAGCCCAGGCTAGTGACGATCAAGGGCTGTCCAGGGTGGAATTCTGGATCGATACGACCCGCTTGGCGACGGTGACCACGCCGCCCTACCAGATCTTATGGGCCTTGGGAACGCTCGCCAACGGATCGCACACGATCAAGGCCATTGCCATCAACACCCTCCAGCAAAGCGCCACGACGCAAATCACGGTCACCGTGCAACGTGAGGACCACGATGGCCCCACCTTGGAACTCCTATTCAACGGTGTGCCATTGGCAGCCAATGCCACCGTGACCACGCCTGGCACCTTGACCTTGAAAGCCAGCGACACCAATGGCGTGCAGACCGTGACGCTTGCCTTCGACGGCCAAACCATGGCCGCCGACAACGCGGGCGGTGTCGCCACCTTTATCCAATCGCGCACGCTCGACTTTTCCAGCATACCCAACGGCAGCCACACAGTCGCCGTCACCGCCACCGACACCGCTGGCAACAGTCGCACGCTGAGCGTGCCGTTCGTCCTCAATCTCGCACCTCCGGTGGTACCCCAGATCACCGTGCCCGCCAACGGCGCCACGGTCACGCAGGCGACGCTCACCCTCTCCGGAACCGCGCAAGCCGGTAGCCAAATCCAGCTGTATCTCAACGATGTTGCCACCGGCTCACTGCTCACGGTCAACACCAGCGGCGGTTTTTCCGCGGCCGTGACCTTATCCGCCGAAGGCAGCTACACGCTCTCCGCCGACGCCCGCAATGTACGCGGTACCAGCGCACGCAGTGAAACCGTGACGGTGAATTTCCAGATCGCACCACCGACCGTGTTGTTTGTCAGCCCTGCCCAAAACGCAATTCTGATCGATACCGCCAACATTCAAATCAATGCCCTCGACGCCAGCGGTATTGTCGAAGTCGCGCTCAGCATGGACGGCCAACTGCTCACCCAGCTCACCGAAGCCCCCTACCAATACATGTGGGATACCACGACGGTTGCGGAAGGTACCCATGTCTTGACGGCCGTGGCGACCGCCAACAGCGGCAAAAGTACCCGTGTCGAACGCAGCGTCACCGTGCGCAAGACGCCCGAACCATTGCCTCCGACCCCCTACACCGGTGAAGTGAGCGCCATCGCGCCGGTGGTCTCCTACGGTCCGCAAGTGATCCAAATCACCGGCCGGGCGATCGACCGATCCGACCAAGCGGTCCCGAACGCGACCCTGCGCCTGGTGCTGCAAGTGGGCCGCTTCCAACGGCAAATAGCCCTGGCAAGCGACAGTACCGGTGCCTTCCAATACACCTTCGTGCCCCAAGACAGTGATGCCGGTACCTATCGGGTATCGGTGATCCATCCCGACGAAACCACCTGGCCCGATCAAGGGCAGTTCACCATCAATCGAGTGCGCTTCAATCTCAATCAGTATGGTCTGCTCGCCGTGCGTGGGTTTCCATCCACGATTGCAGTGACCGCCACCGCCAGCGCCGGAACCGGCGTGCAGGGGTTGCACTGGGTCGCTCGCCCTGGCGATCAACCCAGTGGTGCGTTACCGTCCGGCATTCACATCGACGGCGGTACGGGTATCGATCTAGCCGCCAGCGCCAGCGCACCGATAGCTATCGCTTTCAGTGCCGATACCAACGCCGCACAGGAAACCGGCACGATCATTCTGACTGCGTTGGCCACCGACTCGGGCACCACGCCGCGCGGGACGCTGCGCATCGATTACCGCCTCGGCGACGCACGCCCCGCCTTGTTCGCCGACCCCACCTATCTGGATCTGGGTGTGCGCCAGAACGAAACCGTCAGCGGCAATGTTCGTATCGGCAATCGGGGATTGGCAACCGCCACCGGGGTTACCGCTCGCTTGGTGGGGAGCGACGGCGGTACGCCACCTGCTTGGCTCTTCCTGGCCAGCACCGCCACGCTCGGAGCCTTGGATGTTGGCCAAAACCAACTCGTGCAAGTGACCGCCGCACCGGGCGCAACGGTGGCCGATGGCGTCTATACCGCCAAGATCCGGATCGCGGCGAGCAACGCCACGGGGGGCGATGTACCGGTCTCGGTCAGCGTGACCCAGCAGGGTGAAGGCGGTGTCCGATTCCACGTTTCGGATATTTTTACGGAAACCCTGGACGCACAAGGCCAACGGATTTTGGGGGTGACCGGGGCGACGCTGACCCTGCAAAACGAAGCGGTCACCAGTATTCAGCAGCGGGTCGTGACCGACGCCGAAGGCATCGCTCTGATCGAAGATCTACCGCCGGGCGCCTACCGCTACCGGGTCAGCGCACCCAACCACGGCGATGCCAGCGGCCGCCTGCAAATCCAGCCGGGCGTCATCCTTAGTCAATCGGTCTTTTTGGATTACGCACTGATCAGCGTCAGTTTCAACGTCACCGAAACCACCATCCAAGACCATTACGATCTGACGCTGACGGCGACCTATCTCACCCAAGTACCGGCCCCCGTGGTGCTGATGGAACCGCTGGCGATCAACCTGCCGGATCTACAGGTTGGTGAAAGCATCACCGGTGAGCTGACCATCACCAACTACGGCCTGGTACGGGCCGATGAGGTTGTCTTCGCCCCACCGGAATCCGATGACTACTACACCTACGAATGGCTGGTGGCCGTACCAGAGTCACTCCCGGCCAAGACCCGGATCACCGTGCCTTATCGCATCACCGCCCATACGCTCCCGTCTCGGGCCTTCCAGATGAAGACGGTTTTAGAACCGCTGATGGGCGCGATGGGCGATGGGCGCTTTGCCAAGACCTTGCGTGAAGTCATTGGTGGGCAACTGAAAAGCAGTTCCTGCTCTAGCTACAGTGTTGTGGCCGGCCTGAGCTATGACTACGAGTGCGCCAACGGGGAAGTCCGCGCCGGCGGCGCCAGCACCGTGATCAGCCACATTCGTGGCAGCAATTGCACCTCGAGCGCCGGCCCGCAATATGGACCGTTGAACCCGCGTTGCACGGCGACCTGGTGTCACGACGGCGGTGGCTTTGGCGGTGGCGGCGGTTCCAGTTCCAGTGCGATCCCGCTGACTCCAAGCTGTACGCCGGACTGTTCGCCTAATTCGAGCTGTTGCGGTGGTGCGGGCGGCGGTTCCAGCGGTGGGGGTGGCAGTGGTCCCGGTGGCGGCGGTCCCGGCGGTCCATCCTCGCCTCCGTGGGGCGGTTCCTCCGGTAGCATGGGCGATGGCGGCGGTAGCGGTTCCGGCGGCAGTGGCGCACCCTGAGTTTGCACATGACCCCGCGCCACGAAGATCTCTTTCAAGAACCTGAGCGGATAATCCGCTGATGGACGGTGCCATGATCCACCCGAGCGACGCGACTGACCTGACCGACACTCCACCGGTGCCGAACCGGCCGTTACGGCGGCGCGCGGGATGGATGATCGGCTTCTGGCTGTGCTGCCTTGGGTGGAGTCTGTCACATTGGGCGGTGGCCGAGGTGCGGTTGCCGAACGGGGAATATATCGAACGGCACACGGACTTAAGCGTCAAGGTGCTGGGTGGGCAGGTCGTGCTCAATCGGACCTGGAGCAATGGCCGTTGGTATCTCAACCCGGCCTGGGCCGCGTTGCGCTTCGTGCACGACCCCTTGGATGGCTCGGTCAAGGCCATTGATCGCGCCGGTTCGCTGTACTTGCGCCAAGGCACGCTGTACGTCTTCGATGGCGTGCTCGACCGCCAGCGATTCATGGAAAAAACCGATGATGGCTGGCGGTGGCGGGATGGGTTCGGCAACTGGATCACTTACGACAACGCGGGCCAGGCCATCGCTTATGGAGACCGTGACGGCGTACAGGTTCGCTTCGTGCTGGATGCCGAAGGCCGCCGTAACGAAGTCCGCGACCATCACGATCAACTGGTGTTTCGTTTCAGTTATCAGAATGGCCGCTTGGTGGAAGCGCGCGACCGCGCCGACCGGATCGTGCGCTACGCCTATGAAGGCGACCGCCTGACCACAGTCACCGACGCCGGCGGCGCGATCTGGCGGTACGGCTACGACGGGCAAGGCCAACTGAGCAGTCGCACCGACCCGCTCGGCGGGGAAATGAAGATTTTTTACGCGATTCCGGCCCCGGCGGGCGCCTTCGCCCTGGACGGCGACCGGGCGCGCGCCGCCGAGACCGAAACCGAGGTGGGGCAAACCGGTCTACCGGAGCGGGATATCAAGATCGCCCGCGTCGGCCAGATCACCGACGAAGCGGGCCGGGTGACCACCTATCAATACGCCTATGATCGGCTGACGCGCCAATACACCATAACCATGCTCCCTCCAGGGGGGCCGACCACCGTCGCCCGTTACGATCGTGAAGGGCGATTGCTGGAACGCACTGTCGGCGGCGAACGCCAACGCCTGCTGACCCGCGATGGCGATCGAATCGAAAGCGTCACCGATGCCCGGGGCCTGATCACCCGCACCGAATACAACGCCGACCGCCAACCGGTGGCGATCACCACCCCCGACGGCCTCACCGTCCGTTACGAATACGAAGCGCAGTACGGGCAGATCGCCCGCCACACCGACGAGCTGGGCATCGAAACCCGCTACCGCTACGACCGCACCGGCCATCTGATCGAGCGGATCGAAGCGGCCGGCCGCCCGGAACAGCGCACCACCACCTGGACCTACGACGACTTTGGCCAAGCCCTGAGCCAAACTCTCGGCACCGGAACCGACGTCGCCACCACCCGTTGGAGCCACGACGACTTCGGCAACGCGGTCACCCAAACCGACCCACTGGGTCAGGTGACGAACACCACCTACAACGTTCAAGGCCAAGCGCTCACCGGGACAATGCCCGATGGGACACTCTGGCAAGCGCAATACGATGCGTTAGGGCGGCTCACCGCCGTCATCGACCCGCTCGATCACCGCACCACCCACACCTACGACGCCTTGGGGCGTCGCACCAAAACCACCGACCCCACCGGCGCCGTCACCCAATACCAATACGACCCCACCGGCCGGCTGATCGTCCAAACCGACGCCCTCGATCAAAGCACCCGCTTTGACCACGATACGGCCGGTCGACTCAGCACCGTGACCGACCCCGCCGGTAACGTCACCCGTTCCACCCATGACGGCCTGGGCCGGCTGGCCACCATGACCGACCCCGCCGGCAACGTCACCCGCTACCAATACGGCGATGCCGACGACGGCCTGGAAGGGTTATTGGCCGCCGTGATCTACCCGACCTACCGCATCGAGTATCGTTACGACGTCCGCGACCGCCCGGTGCAAACGATCCAGGTGCTGGACGCCGACACCCAGCGCATCACCCGCGTCAGCCATGACGGCAAGGGGCAGGTAGTCAGCACCACCGACCCCGCCGGACACACCACGCTGCGCGAATACGACGGCCTGGGCCGGATGATCCGCAAGATCGACGCGCTCGGCGGCATCACCCGCCATCAATACGATCCGCGCGACAACCTCGTTGCACTGACCGACGCCAACACCCAGACCCACCGCTTCGAATACGACCTCGCCGGTCGTAAAACGCAAGAAACCCGTCCCCTCGGCGGCACCACCCAATACACCTACGACACGCTCGGTCGCCTCATCACCCGCACTGATGCTAGTGGCGCGGTGCGTCGCTACGAGTACGACGCCGCCGGTCGCAAAACCGAGGAAACGTATGCCCTCGGCAGTGCCGCGCCCACGCAAACGATCCAATACGATTACGACGACGCCGGGCGTCTCACCGGCTACCAACAACGCGGCGACACCGTCTCGCGTGCCACCTACACCCTCGACGCCCTGGGCCGACCGACCGAGGAAACCCTCACCTACGGCACGGGCGCCAGCGCCATCACCCACACCCTGGGCCATGGCTACACCGCCGATGGGCAACGCCAAGCACTGGCGTATCCGGGTGGAAAAGCGGTGCGGTTCGCCTACGAAAACGGGCAACTGCAAACGGTCAGTTTGCCCGGTGGCGAAAGCATCCGTTGGACGACCTACAAAAACACCCAACCCACCCAAATCGTCTTTCCCGGCATCGTACGCCAAATCGACTACGACCCCTTGCAGCGACCGATTCAACTACACGCCCAAGCCCTCGGCACCGGCACGGCCGACGCACCCACCGGCGCGGTGCTGCTCGACTGGCAATACACCTACGACGCCACGGGGAACATCACCCAAAAGGACACCCAGGACGGTCGGTATGCCTACGCCTACGACGCCCTCTCGCGCCTAACCGCCGCCACGCCACCCTCCACACTGCAAGCCGGGGCCGCCAATCCGAACGGTCTCCCACTGGAACGCTACACCTACGATGCGGTCCACAACCGCCTCAGCAGCGCCCACCAACCCGGACTCTGGGCCTACGACGCCGACAACCGGCTCACTCAATACGGCCAAGGCGACGCACTCACCGCCCTCAGCCACACCGCCAACGGCCACCTCGACACCGCGCAACGGATCACCGGTCAAACCCGATTCACTTATGATGCCGGCGAACGGCTACGCCGGATCGACATTGACGGCCAAGAACGCGCCCGCTACCAATACGACCCCTTCGGCCGCCGCATCGCCAAAATCGTCGGTGGCCAAACGACCTGGTATCTCCACGCCCCCGAAGGACTCATCGCCGAACTCGACACCACCGGCCACCTGATCCGTGCCTATGGCTGGCAACCCAACACTGCTTATGGCACCGCCCCCCTCTGGCAGGCCGAAATCGTGGGCACTGCGTGGCGGCCATACGTCTTCCAGACCGATCATCTCGGCACCGTGCAACTTGCCACCGATGCCCAAGGTCAAATCGCCTGGACAGCCCGCTCCGAAGCGTTCGGCCAAAGCACGCCGGAATCGGGCAACACGATCACGATGAATCTGCGCTTTCCGGGTCAGTATTACGACGAAGAATCCGGGCTGCATTACAACACCTTCCGGGATTATGATCCACAGACGGGACGGTATATCGAGAGTGATCCGATTGGATTAGAGGGCGGGGTTAATACGTATGCGTATGTAGAGGGGAATCCATTAAATTTTATTGATGCAGAAGGATTACAAGCTCAAGGATTAGCCGGACTCTGTGGGCCATATGCCTTGGTATGCGTAGGCGGTCTAACAGGGGCCATGATGGCAGCAAAGCCGATTGGGGAAGCGATTTCTAATACTGTTAATACTGTAAAAGAAATTTGTGGTTGCCTAGAATATAAAAATACCTATGATCCTGGGGATAATAATCGACCGAAACATGGTGATGTCTCATATACACGATCCACAGGAGATGATGTTTCGCCTGCACCAAGAAATGGCCAAGCAGCGCTAGATAATTCCGTACCATCTGGTAAAGGTCGTATTGGGGTTGACCCAACAACAGGCGAGATTGTCATATTTCAAAATCATTTTACATATGAATATCCGAAATGTGAAAAATTGTGGCATGGATATGTGGTGCTTGAAGGCAATCTTAATTCGAAGCAATGGAGCAACGCTAAAAAAGGTGGGCTTCCAGGTTTCTCAAAAAAACAACCTCCAAGAGGACGGTAAGTTGTGGAAAACATAATAAAAAGCCTACATTTTAAAAATTTCTCTATTGAATTTAATATAGATGTTAATAAAACAATTATAGCGACTAACCAGTACTGCCCAAAAGATATAAAGGATTATCTTTTTATAGTTGCGACTGGATGGTTAAAAGTTAACGACCAAATAACTCTTTTAGCCTCTGAATGGCATATATATAACTTAATCATATTCTTAGAGCATTTAAAAGAAATGATTGCTAATCCAATAAATTTAGACAATATTCTTGATATTGAGTTAGGTGGCTTAAATAAATGGAGTCGAATATATTTAAATATATTTGATGAAGATTGTAATAGGCTTACTGATGATACTATCTATGACAAAATAGAGTCTGCATTTTTAATAGATGATGGTCATAATTATTTATCTATTTATTCACAGTGTGATTTATTACTTATTGAAGCTACTACTGAAGATAAAGCTGGAAATATTGTCGAATGTTATTCTAATTTTAATAAAGAGGAGACAGTGGTTGAATTGGAAATTATCAAAGCAGATATTAAATTAGAATTATCTAAAAAATGGTACGATATAGACCAAGATCTGATACTAGAATGGTCAGTACCTGAAAATCATTGCACTATTTGTTCTACAGCACGGTAGGTTGGAGGAAATACGATCGTCTGGCAGGTCGACGATCAACCCTTCGGCCCGATTGACCTCTTGACCGCTACCATCGAAAATCCTCTGCGTTTACCGGGTCAGTATTACGATCAAGAATCGGGGCTGCATTACAACTTCTTCAGGGATTATGATCCGGCAACCGGGCGATATATCGAGAGTGATCCGATTGGACTGAGAGGGGGGGTTAATGTGTATAACTATGCGGGTGAAAATCCAGTTAGTCATATTGATCCTAAAGGTTTATTTACGGTTGATAAAGAATGTTGCAAAAATGATCCTGATCTAGAAAGATCAGTAGAAACCGCATGCCAGCGAGTAACGGCATTAATTGGAAACCCAAAAATTAGAGAGTGTATAAAAAATCGTTGTAAGGAAGCGTATATAACTTGTGATGGATTGTGATGCTGGATAACACGAGCAGCGGGATGGGCATGGACTATTGGCTATCCTCCAACTGCTAAAATTTGTATGAGGGTAAATCCAGGAATTACAGGACTTTCACATTGGGGATGTATTTTAATTCATGAGTGGGCTCACACTTGCGGTTGGGAACATGATGATGCAGGAGGGGTTCCTGGAACACTTGGAAAATATGATCCTTATGAATGCAGAGCATATTGGGAGTAGCTATGATTTTAGCAATTGCTGTATATAAATAATTAAAATCAGCTTCTATGAGCCACTTCAGAAGTTTTGACTGGTTACCAAATCGAATATTGGTAGCGTTTTTTTTAATCTTATTGTTTCTTATTTAATAGATACACATTACTACCGCCCTGATATTCCATCTCCAAGCCATATAGGGTATTCAATAATTTTTTCTTCTGTAGTTGGGTTACCTATATGGGCTCTATTTCCGTCTTTTATTTCAAATAAATCCATAAAGAAAGGCGTGTTGTTATTGTTTTTATTGGTTATTTTTTGTTTTTTTAATTTTTTTGTTCTATTTATAATAACGATAAGATATTGACGTTTTGCTTTTCATTCCAACGGGTTTGGCGTCAAGTTGGTAAAATTGCGTCTTTCGTGGACGACGGCAAACATCGACACCTAATCACCGTCGGTCCAATAGATCAAACGATGACCCTGGACGACAAGTTCGCGGATGTCCTCGCGTTGTGCTTCTGGCATCGTTCGACTCCGGCGAGGAAAGAGGGCTAATGTTTCAGCGCTCTTGAAACATTCCTCAACAAACTGCTTGGCGGCGGCGGAAGAATGTGGACTCAAATATGATCCTGCCCCCCTTACGTGGACACCTCACTTATGATGGAAGCCAACGAGGT
>ERZ795053.2457-NODE-2457-length-22365-cov-7.338055_pt1 | contig 22365 bp, 19 predicted proteins | sample MGYA00375137_ERZ795053 | MGnify/ENA primary metagenome ERZ795053 (study PRJEB30182, sample SAMN05720284) | activated sludge metagenome | isolation source: Anaerobic digester | place: Hong Kong | collected 2014-12-17 ...
CGGTCTTGCCGGTCTGGCGGTCGCCGATGATGAGCTCGCGCTGGCCGCGGCCGATCGGGATCAGGGCGTCGATCGCCTTGAGGCCGGTCTGCATCGGCTCGTGCACCGACTTCCGGGGCATGATGCCCGGCGCCTTGACGTCGACCACGCGGCGCTCGGTGGCGTCGATCGGGCCCTTGCCGTCGATCGGGTTGCCGAGGCCGTCGACCACGCGGCCGAGCAGGCCCTTGCCGACCGGCGCATCGACGATCGACTGCGTGCGCTTGACGATCGCACCTTCGGAGATGTTGCGGTCGTCGCCGAAGATGACGATGCCGACATTGTCCTCCTCGAGGTTCAGCGCCATGCCGCGCGTGCCGTCCTCGAACTCGACCATCTCGCCGGCCTGGACCTGGTCGAGGCCGTAGCAGCGGGCGATGCCGTCACCGACGGACAAGACCCGGCCGACCTCGGAGATCTCCGCCTCGGTGCCGAAGTTGGCGATCTGCTCCTTGAGGATCGCGGAAATCTCGGCGGCGCGAATATCCATCAACCCATTCCTCTCATCGACTGCTCGAGATGCTGCAGCTTGGTGCGGATCGAGGCGTCGAGCATGCGCGAGCCGACGCGCACGACCACCCCGCCCAGCAAGGCCGGATCGACCCGCGTCTCCACGTTCACCGACTGCCCGACATGGCCGGCTATGGCGTTCTTCAGGGAATCCAGCTCGGCCTCGCCGAGCGGCACCGCCGAGACCACCTCGGCCGCGACCTCGCCTCGCTCCTCGGCCAGCATCGCCGCATAGGCCCTGGCGATGCCCGGCAGGGCGAAGAGCCGGCGGCGGCTGGCGAGCAGGCCCAGGAACTTCGCCGTCAGCGGCTCGGTCCCGGCCTTGTCGGCGACGGCGAGGATCGCCCGCCCCTGCTCCTCGCGGCTGATCACCGGGCTCTCGACGAGGCGCCGCAGCTCCCTGCTCTCGCCGAGCAGGGCGACGAGGCCCCTGAGGTCGGCGGCGACCGCGTCGAGCTTCTTCTCTTCCCTGGCCAGATCGAGCAGGGCCGTGGCGTAGCGCTGGGCCAAGCCTGTCGCTGTGGCGGATGTGGCGGGCAATTCCGATCCCCGGCTGGTCACGAAGGCCACGACGGCGCCAAAGGGCCGCGCGGCAAGGCGTGCGTTTCGTTCCCGAAAAGACGGGTGGCGATTAACACAGCATATCGGCCCCGGCAAGGCCGCCTCCGCCCGGAATCGGGCGCCACGCGGTCGCAGGGCGGCACGCCGGTGTTTGCGCCGGGGCACCGCCTCGCGCTATGGAGCCGAAACCTTGGAAACGACCCTCCCCGTCACGGATAAGCGACCCGGCGTCGGCTGCGGTGCTGTCATCCTGCGCGGCGACGCGATCCTCCTGATCGAGCGCCGGCGCCCGCCCGAGGCCGGCCACTGGGGCCTGCCCGGCGGCAAGGTCGACTGGCTCGAGCCGAGCCTCGAGGCGACGCGGCGCGAGGTTGCGGAAGAGCTCGGCATCGTGCTCCGCGACCCGACCTTCCTCTGCATGGTCGACCTGATCGACGAGGCCGCAGGCCACCACTGGGTGGCGCCGGTCTTTCTCTGTCGCGAGTTCACCGGCGAGCCGCGCCTCATGGAGCCCCTCAAGCACGGCGGCTTCGGCTGGTTTCCGCTCGACCGCCTGCCGGAGAAGCTCACCACCCCGACCCGGGCGGCGCTGGCGGCGCTGCGCCGCCGTTCAGACTGACGTGCCGCCCGTGCCACCTTCTTGCTAGAAGTCGAGAGCCGCGCCGAAGGAGGAGATGCCGACATCATGGCTGAGGACACCAAGGCCGTCGTTCGCCGGTTGCTCGAGGAGGTCTGGGGGGCCGGCGATCTCTCGCTGCTGCCGGAGCTGGTGGCGGCCGACTGCGTCGTCGACGCCTCGTCGGCGGGCCTGCGGCTCGAGGGCATCGACCAGTACCGGCAGTTCGTCGCCACCTACCACGCCCTCTATGGCGAGGCCGTGTTCTCGATCGAGAGCCAGGTCGCCGAGGGCGATCTCGTGGCGAGCCGCTGGACCATCACCATGGAGCTGCCGGAGGATGCCGATCCGGCGATGCCCCGGGCGGCATCCGGCATGAGCTTCCATCGCCTGAAGGACGGCCGGGTGGTCGAATCCTGGGATAGCTGGGATGTCCTGGCAGCCTCCCACCTCCAGCAGGAAGTCGACCTGATGGAGCGCCTCACCTTGGGCTTCTGAGCGGCATGTCCGATCCCACGCCCCTTCGTCTCGGCGACCCCGAGCGCATGGTCGATGCGATCATCGAGCGGGTCGGCCGCCGCATTGTCGTCGGCGCCCCGCTCGGCCTCGGCAAGCCGGTGCATCTGCTGAACGCCCTCTACCACCGCGCCGCCGCCGACCGCACGCTCGAGCTTCGGATCGTCACCGGCCTCTCCCTCGCCCGGCCGCAGGCGAAAAGCGACCTCGAAAGGCGCATGCTGGGACCGATCGTCGAGCGCCTGTTCGGCGACTGCCCGGAGCTCGCCTATGTCGGCCCCTACAGCCGGAACGCGCTGCCGCCCAATATCCGGGTCACCGAGTTCTACATGCGCGCCGGGGCATTTTTGAACAACGCCACGGCCCAGCAGCACCATATCAGCTCGAACTACACCCATGTCGCCCGGGACCTGCTGCTGCAGGGGGTCAACGTCTTCGTCCAGGCCGTGGCGAAGCGCTGCAGGGATGGCCAGACGACCTACAGCCTGAGCTCGAACAGCGATTCGCTCGATCTCTTCCGCCTGCTGGACGCCAGCGACCCGGAGCGCCGGGTCGTCCGGGTCGCCCAGGTCAACGAACGCCTGCCCTTCATGGGCCGTGACGCCCTGGTGTCGGCCTCGACCTTCGACCTCGTGCTCGACCACCGCAGCCTCGACCACGACCTGCTGTCATTGCCGGCGGGCCCAGTCCATACCGCCGACTACCTGATCGGCCTCGCCGCCAGCAGCCTGATCCGGGACGGCGGCACGGTGCAGATCGGCATCGGCTCGCTCGGCGACGCCATCGCCCATGCGCTCTGCCTGCGCCATCGGGAGAACGCCACCTACCAGGAAGCGCTCCGGGCCACCGGCCTCGCCGGGCGCTGCGGCGACAGCATCGCCGCGATCGGCGGCACCGCCCCCTTCGAGACCGGGCTCTACGGCGCCACCGAGATGTTCGCCGACTGCTTTCGCCACCTCTACCGGGCCGGCATCCTCCGCCGGGAGGTCTATGACGATCTGGCCATCCAGCGCCTCGTCAATGCGGGCCTGATCTCCGCCGAGGTCACGCTCGGCACGCTCGATGCGCTGGTCGAGGCAGGTGCGGTCCCGAGCCCGCTCGACGCCGCCGCGGTCGACCACCTCGTGCGGCGCGGCGTCCTGCGCGAGGGCATCGCCTTCGCCGACGGTGAACTGGTCACGCCGAGCGGCCGGCGCCTCTCACCCGACCTCGCCGATCCCGAGACCAGGGCCTCGATCGAGGCGGAATGCCTGGGCGACCGGCTCGCCGGCGGCTCGATCCTCCATGCCGGCTTCTTCATCGGCCCGAGGGCGATGTACGACCTGCTGCGCGAGCTCGACGAGGGCGAGCGCGCCAAGTTCAACATGACCGGCATCGGCTTCGTCAACCAGCTCTACGGCCACGAGGCGCTGGCGGCGGCCCAGCGGCGCCACGCCCGCTTCGTCAACTCGGCGATGATGATGACGCTCTGCGGGGCGGCCTGCTCGGACGGGCTGGCGAACGAGCAGATCGTCAGCGGCGTCGGCGGCCAGTACAATTTCGTCGCCATGGCGCATGCGCTCGAAGGCGCGCGCTCGATCCTCATGCTGCGCAGCACGCGGACCAAGGCCGGCAAGGTCTCGTCGAACATCGTCTGGAGCTATGGCCACACCACGATCCCGCGCCACCTCCGCGATATCGTGATCACCGAGTACGGCATCGCCGACCTGCGCGGCCGGCAGGACCACGAGTGCATCGCGGCCCTCTTGAACATCAGCGATTCGCGCTTCCAGGAGGATCTCCGGGCCGAGGCGGTGGCCAGCGGCAAGCTGGCGTCGACCCATCGCATCCCCGACCGCCACCGTGCCAATACCCCGGCCCGGCTGGAAGCGGAGCTGAAGCCGCTGCGCGCCGCCGGCCATTTCCCGACCTTCCCCTTCGGCTCCGAGCTCACCCATGAGGAGCAGGTGCTGGGCCATGTGCTGAAGGGCCTGAAGGCGCGCATGGGCCGCCGTCTCGGCCTCGCCGGCATCGTCAAGGAGACCGTCGGCGCCGGGCTGGACGTGCCGGACGAGGCCCTGCCCTATCTGGCGAGGCTCGGCCTCGACCGGCCATCCAGCCTGCGCGAGACCATGCTGCAGCGGATCCTCGTCGCCGAGCTGCGCAGCGGCGGCTTCATTCGGGCGTGAGGGCGGCAGTCGCTGTCAGGCGGCGCGGCGGAAGAAGCGGGGCGGCACGCGCGATGCCGGCAGCGGCATCAGGGGCGCCGGGCCGGCCGCGGCCCGGAACACGTAGCCGCGGATTTCCGCATAGCCGGTGGCCGACTGGCCGAGCAGGCGCTCGTACATCTCGACGAACATCTCGATCGTGTCCTGCAGGTTCCAGCCGCGCCGGCAGCGGCCGTTGCGCTCGAGCCGGCCACGCTGGGCGATGGCGGCGCCGACGAGATTGTCACGGAACTGCTCGACCATGACGACGGGTGCCGCGGCCCGATCGAAGAGCCGGGCGATGGCGCGCAGCGCCCGGCCGACCTCGAAGGCGGCACCCGGCTCGACCAGCCCCGGCAGGCGCTGCATCCGCAGCACCAGGCGCTCGCCCGGCCCGGCATTGCCCGGTGTCGCCGCATGGGCGAGCCCGGCGCGAAAAGCGACTTGCGGATCCTGACCGGCACGGCTGATCATGACCAGCCTCCTTATAAACCATAAGGCAAACAACAAGCTGGTCGAATAGTCTCAGAGTTTCGTTCCGGCAGGCAAGCGCCGGCGCCTCGCCGCCCGGCGAAGCCGCTCCGACTGTGGCGGAATTGCTGCGCCCGGAGGCCGGCGCTCAGTCGGCGAAGGGGTCGGTCACCAGGATGGTGTCGTCGCGCGCCGGGCTGGTCGAGAGCAGCGCCACCGGCGCCTCGACCAGCTCCTCGAGGCGCTTGACGTACTTGATCGCCTGGGCCGGCAGGTCGACGAAGCTCCTGGCCCCGGCGGTGCTCTCCGACCAGCCCTCGATCTCCTCGTAGATCGGCCTGACCGCCGCCTGCGCCGCCATGCCGGCCGGCAAATGGTGCAGGGTCTGGCCGTTGAGGTTGTAGGCGGTGCAGATCTTCAGCCGCTCGAAGCCGTCGAGCACGTCGAGCTTGGTGAGCGCCAGGCCGCGGATGCCGCCGGTCTTGACCGCCTGGCGGACGAGCACCGCGTCGAACCAGCCGCAGCGCCGCTTCCTGCCGGTGACCGTGCCGAACTCGCGGCCGCGCTCGCCGAGCGTGTCGCCATCGGCGTCGAAGAGCTCGGTCGGGAACGGCCCGGAGCCGACGCGCGTCGTGTAGGCCTTGGTGATGCCGAGCACGTAGCCCACCGTGTCGGGGCCGACGCCGGAGCCGGTGGCGGCCATGCCGGCCGTGGTGTTGGACGAGGTGACGTAGGGATAGGTGCCGTGGTCGACGTCGAGCATCGCACCCTGGGCACCTTCGAAGAGGATGCGGCGGCCGGCGCGACGCAGCTCCGAGAGGCGAAGCCACACGGGCTCGGCGAAGGGCAGCAGCAAAGGCGCGAGCTGCCGCAGGCGGGCGAGCAGGGCGGCACCGTCAATCTCGTCGACGCCGAAGCCGCGGCGCAGCGCGTTGTGGTGCAGGAGGAGCTCCGCCAGCTTCTGCTCGAGCACCGCCTCGTCGGCGAGGTCGCAGACGCGGATCGCGCGGCGCGCCACCTTGTCCTCGTAGGCCGGGCCGATGCCGCGGCCGGTCGTGCCGATCTTGCCGCCACCGCTATTGGCCTTGTCGCGCGCCTCCTCGCGGGCCCGGTCGAGCTCGCCGTGGAAGGGCAGGATGAGGGTCGCGTTCTCGGCGACGCGCAGGGTCTCGGAGCCGATGGCCACCCCTTGCTGGCGCAGGCGCTCGATCTCCTCGAGCAGCGCCCAGGGATCGACGACGACGCCGTTGCCGATGATCGAGAGCTTGCCCTTGCGCACCACGCCGGACGGCAGCAGGCTGAGCTTGTAGGTCACGCCGCCCACGACCAGCGTGTGGCCGGCATTGTGCCCACCCTGGAAGCGCACGACGACGTCGGCGCGCTCGCTGAGCCAGTCGACGATCTTGCCCTTGCCCTCGTCGCCCCATTGCGAGCCGACCACCGCTACGTTGGTCATTTGGCTGCCGCCCCCACGATCGTTCCACGAACCAGAGCCCTTTAGGGCAAACCGCCCTGGCGTGCCAGCTTGGCGGATGCCCTGTGGTTCGCTAGGAGAGCCTTGCCCCTCGCCAACGCCGGAATCCGCTTGCCCGACCATCCCGATCCCGAAACGGCCCTGCACGAGATCTTCGGGTTTCGCCAGTTCCGTCCCGGCCAGCGGGCGATCGTCGAGAGCCTGCTGCGCGGCGAGAACCTGCTCGCGGTGATGCCGACCGGCGGCGGCAAGAGCCTCTGCTACCAGTTGCCGGCGGTGCTCAAGGACGGGCTCAGCCTCGTCGTCTCGCCGCTGATCGCCCTCATGGACAACCAGGTGGCCCAGCTCCGGCTGCTCGGCATCGAGGCCGCGGCGGTGCACAGCGGCACCGACCGTGGCGAGCGCGGCCGCATCTGGCAGTCGATCAAGGACGGCGTGCTCAAGCTGCTCTACCTCTCGCCGGAGCTGCTCGGCAGCGAGCGGCTGCAGGCGGCCCTCGACCGGCTGAAGCTCAGCCAGATCATCGTCGACGAGGTGCACTGCCTGAGCCAGTGGGGCCACGACTTCCGCCCCGACTACCGCAATCTCGGCCAGCTCCCGGCGCGCTACCCGGACGCCTGCATCGCCGGCTTCACGGCGACGGCGGACGTGGCGACGCGCGCCGACATCGAGAGCCAGCTCTTCCAGCACCGCCCGGGGCGCGTCTTCGTCCAGGGCTTCGACCGGCCGAACATCAGCCTCAAGGTGCTGGCGAAGGAGCGCGCCGAGCGCCAGCTCGTCGAGCTGATCGAGCCCTTTCGCGGGCGCCAGGGCATCGTCTACCGCCTCGCGCGCAGGGACACCGAAGCGACCGCGGCGGCCCTGCGCGACGCCGGCTTTCCCGCGGTCGCCTATCACGCCGGGCTGGATTCCGGTCTCCGGCGCCAACTGCTCGACCGCTTCCTCTCCGAGCCCGACCTCGTCGTCGTCGCCACCATCGCCTTCGGCATGGGCATCGACAAGGCGGACATCCGCTTCGTCGTGCATGTCGACCTGCCGAGCAACCTCGAGGCCTACTACCAGGAGATCGGCCGGGCCGGCCGCGACGGGTTGCCGGCCGAGGCGATCCTGCTCCACGGCTTCGACGACATCCGCCGCCGCCGCTGGCTGATCGACAGCGGCAATGCCGATGCGGCGGTCAAGCGGGTCGAGCACCGGCGGCTGGACGCGCTGCTCTCCTTCACCGAGACGAGCGGCTGCCGCAAGCAGACGCTGCTCGGCTATTTCGGCGAGGCGGCCGGGCCCTGCGGTGCCTGCGACCGCTGCCTGAACCCGCCGGCGCTGGTCGAGGCGGGCGACCTCGCGAGGGCCCTGCTCGGCGCCATCGATGCCACCGGCCGGCGCTTCGGCCAGGCGCATCTGATCGATATCCTCCGCGGCGAGGCCACCGAAAAGGTGGCGACGCTCGGCCACGACCGGCTCGCCGCCTTCGGCGCCGCCGCCGACATGGACAAGCGGGTCCTGCGCGGTGCCGTCCGCCAGCTCTATGCATCGGGCGTGGTCGAGGTGGACATCGCCGGGCACGGCGCACTCAGGCCGGGGCGCAAGGCGGCGGACGTGCTGCGCGGCGAGGCCGCCGTGCCGCTCGATCTCACCGCCCCGCCGACCAAGGCGCGCCGCGGCCGCAAGACGGCGGCGGGCACCAGCGCTGCGCCCGTCGAGCCGGCGGCGATGGAGCTGCTCGCGGCGCTCAAGGTGCTGCGGCTCGAGATCGCGCGGGAGATCGACAAGCCGGCCTATATCGTCTTCAGCGACGCGACCCTCGTCGACATGGCGCAGAAGCGGCCGACCAGCCTCGAAGCGTTCCTCGCCGTCGACGGCGTCGGCCAGAAGAAATGCGAGCTCTATGGGTCCCGGTTCATCGAGGCGATCGAGGCCGAGCCGATCAAAAGGCCAGCGCCTTGACCTGCAGCACCTGCGGCAGGGCCCGGATCCGGCGCAGCACGGCCTCGGGCACGGGGCCGTCGACCTCGAGCATGGCGATGGCGTCGCCGCCCGGCCGGTCGCGGCCGAGATGGAAGGTGGCGATGTTGACCCCGGCATCGCCGAGCAGGCCGCCGAGCGCTCCGATGAAGCCGGGCGTGTCGCTGTTGCGCAGATAGAGCATGTGGTCGGCGAGCCGGGCCTCGATCTCGATGCCGCGGATCCGGACGACCCGGGGCCGGCCGTCGTGGATCAGCGTGCCGCAGACCTCGCGCCGGCCGCGCTCGGTCTCGACCTCGACGGCGATCAGCGTCTGGTAGCCTTCGAGGTCCTCGGTCTCGACCGTGGTGACGCCGATGTCGCGCGAGCGCGCGACCGCCGGCGCGTTCACCATGTTGACGCTGGCGAGGAGCGGGCTCAGGAGGCCCTTGAGGATCATCTGGGTGAGCGGGCGGGTGTTCAGGCGCGCCACCTCGCCGGCATAGCGGATGGTCACCCCCTCGAGCCCGGTCTCGGTGAGCTGCCCGGCGAACGAGCCGAGCTGCTCGGCGAGCAGCATGTAGGGCTTGAGGCGCGGCGCCTCCTCGGCGGTCACCGAGGGCATGTTCAGCGCGTTGACGATGGCCCCCTTGAGCAGATAGTCGCTCATCTGCTCGGCGATCTCGAGCGCCACCTTCTCCTGCGCCTCGGCGGTCGAGGCCCCGAGATGCGGGGTGACGACCACGTCATCGAGGGCGAAGAGCGGCGATTCCCTGGCCGGCTCGGTGGCGAACACGTCGAGCGCCGCGCCGGCGACGTGGCCGCTCTCGATCAGCGCCGCGAGCGCCGCCTCGTCGACGAGGCCGCCGCGCGCGCAGTTGACGATGCGCACGCCTTTTCTCGTGCGGGCGAGGCTCTCCGCGCTCAGGATGTTTCTCGTCTGCTCCGTCAAGGGCGTGTGCAGCGAGATGAAGTCGGCGCGCTCGAGCAGCTCGTCGAGGTCGACCTTCTCGATGCCCAGGTCGCGGGCCCGCTCGGCCGAGAGGAAGGGGTCGAAGGCGATAACCCGCATCTTCAGCCCCTGCGCCCGGTTGGCGACGATCGAGCCGATATTGCCGCAGCCGATGATGCCGAGCGTCTTCGACGCCAGCTCGACGCCGACGAAGCGCGACTTCTCCCACTTGCCGGCGCGGGTCGAGCGGTCGGCAGCGGGGAGCTGCCGGGCGGTGGCGAGCAGCATGGCGATGGCGTGCTCGGCCGTGGTGACCGAGTTGCCGAAGGGCGTGTTCATGACGACGACGCCATGCTCGGTGGCGGCATCGACATCGACATTGTCGACCCCGATGCCGGCCCGGCCGACCACCTTGAGGCGCGTGGCGGCGGCCAGGAGATCGGCTGTCACCCTGGTCGAGGAGCGGATGGCGAGGCCGTCGTAGCCGCCGATGATGCCGGCGAGCTCCGCCGGATCGAGGCCGGTCTTCACATCGGCCTCGATGCCGCGCTCGGCGAAGATGGCGACGGCGGCGGGGCTGAGCTTGTCGGCGATCAGCACGCGGGGCATGGGGACAATCCGTCAGTGGGAAGTGGCATGGGGAGCGGCGACTTCAGGCCGCCGCTTTGGCTTCGGCGAAGGCCCAGTCGAGCCAGGGCAGCAGCCGCTCGATATCGCATGTCTCGACCGTGGCCCCGCCCCAGAGGCGAAGGCCCGGCGGGGCGTCGCGGTAGCCGGCGATGTCGAAGGCCACACCCTCGTCCTCGAGCCGCTTCACCATCGCCTTGACGAAGGCGTTCTGCTCGGCCGGCGTCCGCCGGGCGATTCCGGGATCGGTGATCTTCAGGCAGATCGAGGTGGAGGAGCGGACGGCAGCGTCTGTGGCGAGGAAGCCGGCCCAGGCGGAGCCTTCGACCCATTTGGCGACGGCGGCGAGATTGGCCCTGGAGCGGGCGATCAGGCCATCGAGCCCGCCCTGCCCTTCGGCCCAGGCGAGCGCGTCGAGGACGTCCTCGACGGCCAGCATGGAGGGCGTGTTGATGGTCTCACCCCGGAAGACGCCCTCGGCCAGCTTGCCGCCCTTGGCGAGGCGGAAGAGCTTGGGCATCGGCCATGGCGGGGTCCAGCCCTGCAGCCGCTCGACGGCGCGCGGGCTCAGCGCCAGCATGCCGTGCTGCGCCTCGCCGCCCAGCACCTTCTGCCAGGACCAGGTGACGACATCGAGCTTCTCCCAGGGGAGCTGCATGGCGAAGACCGCCGAGGTGGCGTCGCAGAGCGTGAGCCCGCTCCGGTCGGCGGCGATCCAGTCCCCGTCCGGCACGACCACGCCCGAGGTCGTGCCGTTCCAGGTGAAGACGATGTCGCGCTCGGGCGAGGTGCCGGCGAGGTCCGGCAGGGCACCGTAGTCGGCCTCGAAGCGGCGCAGATCCTCGAGCCGGAGCTCCCCCGTCGCATCGGCGAGCCAGCCGGCGCCGAAGCTCTCGAAGGCCACGACATCGACGCCCCGCGCCCCCAGCAGCGACCACATCGCCATCTCGAAGGCGCCGGTGTCGGAGGCGGGGACGATGCCGAGGCGGTAGTCCGCCGGCATGCCGAGGATCGCCTTGCTCCGGTCGATGACCGCAGCCAGCCGGGCCTTGGCGGCGGCCGAGCGGTGCGAGCGGGCGACCAGGGCCGGCCGCAGCACGTCGATCGACCAGCCCGGCCGCTTGGCGGTCGGGCCCGAGCCGAAGCAGGGATTGAGAGGGCGGGCCTCGGGACGCTGCATGAACGCTCCAGGGATGCTCGGGCCAAGGGTGCGCGGGGATGAAGCGGCGCAGAAGCTAGTGGGGATGACGCTGCGCTGCAACAAACCCGTGGTCGCGGCCTCGACCTCAGACGGTGAGGTCGTCCATCGGGCCGGCGTGCGGCGCCACGGCCGCAGCGGATGGTGCGACGCGAAAGGCGAGGCTGCCCGAGCGCCCGGCGAGCTCCACCGCCGCGGCGTAGACGTCGCCGATGCCGGCGCGCAGCTCGGCGTCGAGCGGCTCTGCGCTGGTGACCGACGTGGCGAGTGCATGGGCATCGACGCGCAGGTCGATCGAGACCCGACCGAGCCGGCTGAGCTCGACGACGAGGCGAAGATGCTCAACCCCGGGCTCCTCGGGGCGGCCCTCGCGTTCCGGCCGGTGCTGCCAGAGCAGCACGGGTGCGACCGGCAGCGATCCGGCGCCGGCGAGATCGAAGAGGCTCCGCCAGCCGCCCGTGCCATCGGCCGCGGCAGCTGGCCGGGCGGTCGCCTCGGCTGGCGGATCGAGCCGCCCGTCAGTTCGGGTTCGGCGCCATTCGCCCAGGAGCCGCGCCGCGAGCCCTGCTCCCGACACCGCCGGCGGGGGCGGTTCGGCGGTCGAGCGCACCAGCCGCTCGAGGCCGGCCCGATCGGCAACGGTTGCACCGGTGGCCGGTGATCGCAGCTCGATCGGCAGTCGGGCACCCTCGGGCAGGTCACCGAGCCGCAGGGTCATCGCCAGAAGATGGCCGCCCTGGTCCAGCGCCAGCGCGCTGCCGCCGGCGGCGACCCGTCCGAGGAGTGCTCCGGCCGTCGCGGGCGACGTGGCGAGCCGCAGCTCGACCGCAAGGCCCGAGCTGGCAGCACCGGCCGGCAGCAGGGTGGCGGGCAGCCAGGGGCCGGGGGCGCGCAGCGTGGCGGGGCTGGTCGGCACAGGCGCCCCGGCACCCGTGGGCGTCTGGTGCCCGGCGGTCGGCCGGCCCACACCACCGGCGCCGGTGCCGGCTGCCGGCAGTACCGGGGGGCCGGCGGCGGGGCCGACCGTGCTCACCGAGCTGGAGCGGTCGGCTCGGCGCTGAGACGGCTCGCCAGGACGGCGATGTCGGCGGCGGCCGGCGCCTGCGGCGAGCGAAGGCAGAGCGGCATCTGCCGACGGATCGCCTCGGGCACCCGGCGGTCGTGGCGCACGGCACCGAGATAGACGCAGTCGAGATCGAGAAAATGGCGGCAGGCCCGGGCCAGCGTCGCATGCGCCACCCGCCCCTCCGCCGCATCGACCACCGCGTTGGCGATGAAGAGCGGGCGGGGTGCGGCACCCCGGGTCAGCTTGAGGAGCGCATAGTTGTCGGTGAGCGAGGTCGGCTCGTTGCTGCCGACGAGGAGCAGCCGCCTGGCCTTGCCGATGAAGGCGGGGCCGACGCGATCGAGGCCGCTCGGCAGGTCGACCAGCACCTCGTCGAAGCTCGTGGCCAGGGCGGCAAGCCGCTCGACCGCCTCCTCCAGCCGGGCGGTGGCGAGGCCGTCGAGGCTCTGGCCGGTGCCGGCGCCGGTGAGGGTCGAGAGGCCGCCTCCCCGGTCCTGGACCAGCGCCCCCGGATCGAGCCCGCCGGCGATCGCCCGGCCGAGGCCGATCGGCTCGTCGAAGCCGAGCTGCACGTCGATATTGGCGAGGCCGAGATCGGCGTCGACCAAGAGCACGCGACGCCCCAGATGGGTGAGCGCATGGGCCAGCGAGACCGCGAGGAAGGTCTTGCCGACCCCGCCCTTGCCGGAGGCCAGCACGGTGAGGCCGGTCATGCCGAGCCCTCCTGGACGAACGAGGCGGCGCGATGCAGGAGCAGCCGCGCGAGGTTGGCGGCCGTGAGAGGCTTCAGGGGCTCGCCGACGAAGGGCGAGATGCCGGCCCCGGCGCAGGCCAGCCCGGCATCGGCGACGGAGAGGAGAAGGCCGAGCCGGCGCACCGTGTCGAGCCGGGCGACGAGATGGCGCGTCGCCCCCAGCGCCCGCCAGGCGAGCGCCTGATCGTGCGCTTCCAAGGCACAAGTCTCGGCCGCGAAGACCGGCAGCAGCTCGGCACCCAGTTGCTGCGCCACCCCGGCTGCGCCCGCCAGCGCATCGGGGCGGAGCGGATGGGCGGCCTCGGTATCGACCAGCAGCAGGCAAGCCGGGTCGACAGCGGCCGGGGCCGCGGGCAGGCCCTCGAGCTCGACCCCCATGGCGCCGAGCAGGGCCTCGAGCTGGGCCGCGCCGCCACGGCGGGCACGGTCGGTGCTGGCGACGCGGACCGGCCGGCCGGCGAGCCGGGCGGCCGCCGCCAGCCGCGCCACCATGACGGTCTTGCCGACGCCGGGTGCTCCCGCCACCACCAGCGGCCGGCCGGCCAGCCGGCCGGGCGGGTGGCCGATGGCGGCGAAGCGGCAATGGGCGGCGAGCGCGAAGGCGAGCACCTCCTCGGCGTCCCTCGAGCCGCTCTCGCGGGCGGCGACGCAGATCCGCTCGATCAGCGCCGCGGCGACCCGGTGGCCGCGCAGCACGACCGCGAGCCGCTCGATCACCTCGAGCGAGGTGCCGGCGGTCAGGATGTCGGCGAGATCGTCAGGACCCTTGTCCCGGGCCGCGGTGAGGCGCACGACCCCGGCCCCCTCCTCGGTCGCCAGGATCACCGCGTCATCGCCCATGGCGCGACGCAGCTGCGCCATGGCCTCCTGCACCGTCCGCCCCTCGAATACCCGCAGGCGCATGGCTCAGACCTGCCCCAGCGTGCGCAGCTTGGCCTTGGGGTGGATCTCGTTCTGCGACAGCACGACGGTGGCCGGGCGGAAGCGCTCGACGATCGAGCGGACATAGGGCCGGATCGCCGGCGAGGTGACGAGGACCGGCAGCTCGCCGCGCATCGCCTGCGCCTCGAAGGCATCCCGAAGCGCGCGGATGAAGTCCTGGAGCTGGCTCGGCGACATGGCGAGCTGGCGGTCCTCGCCCTGACCGACGAGGCTCTCGCCGAACGCCTGCTCCCAGACCGGAGAGAGGGTCAGCAGCGGCACGTAGCCGCCGGGGCCGGTGATCGAGCCGGTGATCTGGCGGGCCAGCCGGGCGCGGACATGCTCGATGATGAAGACGGCGTGCTGGGTGAACTGGACGGCCTCGCTGATCGCCTCGAGGATCAAGGGCAGGTCGCGGATCGACACCCGCTCGGCCAGGAGGCCCTGCAGCACGCGCTGGATGCCGGCCGTCGAGAGGCGCTGCGGGACCAGGTCGGCGAGCAGCTTCTGGTACTGCGCGTCGAGCTCGGCCAGGAGCTTCTGCGTCTCGGCGAAGCTCAGCATCTCGGCGAGGTTGTCCTTGACGATCTCGGTCAGGTGGGTGGTGACGACCGTCGCCGGGTCGACCACGGTCAGGCCCTTGAAGGTCGCCTCCTCGCGCAGGCCCTGGCCGACCCACATGGCGGCGAGGCCGAAGGTCGGCTCGACCGTCTCCTCGCCCGGCAGCTCGATCGCCGCACCCTGCGGGTGCATGACGAGCAGCATGTTGGGGCGGATGTCGCCGCGCGCCGCCTCCATCTCCTTGACCTTGAGGACGTAGGTGTTGGCCGGGAGCTGGATGTTGTCCTGGATGCGCACCGACGGCATGACGAAGCCGAGCTCGCCGGCGAGCTGGCGGCGCAGGGCCTTGATCTGCTCGGTGAGCCGCCCCGCACCGCTCTCGTTGATCAGCGGCAGGAGGCCGTAGCCGAGCTCGAGGCGGATGGGGTCGATCTGCAGGGCGGTGGCGATCGGCTCCTCCGGCGGCCGCGCCGGGGCAGGCTCGGGCAGGTTCTCTGCCGTCTCGGCGGCGACCGCGGCGCGCGACGACCGCCAGGCGAGCCAGCCGGCGCCGCCACCGATGATGACAAACGGCAGGACCGGCAGGCCGGGCAGCACGGCGAGCGCGAACATGAGCCCGCTGGTGACGCCGAGCGACTTGGGGAAGGCGCCCATCTGCTTGAGCAGCGCCTTGTCGGCCCGGCCGGTGACGCCGGCTTTGGAGACCAGGAGGCCGGCGGCGGTCGAGACGATGAGGGCGGGGATCTGCGAGACGAGGCCGTCGCCGACGGTGAGGATGGTGTAGCTCTCGGCCGCCTCGCCGAAGCTGATGCCCATCTGGCCGACGCCGATGACGAGGCCGGCGAGCAGGTTGATGAAGGTGATCAGGAGCCCGGCGATGGCGTCGCCGCGGACGAACTTGGCGGCACCGTCCATGGCGCCGAAGAAGGCGCTCTCCTCCTCCAGCTCCTTCCGGCGCGAGCGGGCGGCGGCCTCGTCGATCAGCCCGGCCGAGAGGTCGGCGTCGATCGCCATCTGCTTGCCCGGCATGGCGTCGAGCGAGAAGCGGGCGGCGACCTCGGCGATGCGCCCCGAGCCCTTGGTGATGACGACGAAATTGACGATCACCAGGATGGCGAAGACGATGATGCCGATGACGTAGTTGCCCGACATGATGAAGCCGCCGAAGGCCTCGATCACGCCGCCCGCGGCATCCGGTCCCTCGTGGCCATTGGCGAGGATCAGCCGGGTCGAGGCGAGGTTGAGCGACAGCCGGAGCATGGTCGCGATCAGGAGCACGGTCGGAAAGGCGCTGAAGTCGAGCGGCTTCTCGATGAAGAGCGAGGTCAGGAGGACCAGCACCGAGAACATGATCGAGACGGCAAGCAGGAGGTCGAGCAGGACCGGCGGCAAGGGCAGGATGAGCACGACCAGGATGGCGATGACGCCGAGCGCCATCAGCACGTCGCTCTGGCGCAGGGCCCGCCAGAGCATGGGCACCATCTGGTCCGTGGTCGCTCTCAGTTGAATGGCCATCGTCGCTCGCCGCCCCCCGCCCTCAGGCCGCGTCGCCGGCGGGTGCCGGGCCGGTCGATGCCGGAACGACGAGCCCCGCTTCGCTGTACTGCCTGAGCTTGTTGCGCAGCGTGCGGATCGAGATGCCGAGCATGGTCGCCGCGTGCGTCCGGTTGCCGAAGGTGTGGCCCAGCGTGTCGATGATCAGGTCGCGCTCGACGTCGGCGAGGCTGCGGCCGACCGGTGCGGCACCGCCGGCCCGCGCTTCGGCCACGGGCCCCGCCCGGCCGCCGAGGATGATCTCGGCCGGGCCGATGCGCCCGCTTTGGCAGAGCAGCACCGCCCGGTGCATGCAGTTCTCGAGCTCACGGGCATTGCCGCGCCAGTGATGCGCCTGCAGCCGGGCCAGGGCCGCGGGCTCGATCTCGGGGACCGGGCGGCCATTGGTGCGCGCGTGCTTGGCGGCGAAATGGGCGGCGAGAGCCGCGATGTCGCCCGGCCGCTCGCGGAGCGGCGGCAGATGCAGCGTCAGCACGTTGAGGCGGAAATAGAGATCGTCGCGGAAGGCGCCGGCGGCGACAGCCTCCTCCATGTCGCGGTTGCTGGTGGCGATCAGCCGGATGTCGATCCGCACCGGCTTGCCGCCGCCGAGCCGGTCGATCTCGCGTTCCTGGATGGCTCGCAGCAGCTTGGCCTGCAGCCGGGGGTCCATCTCGGTCACCTCGTCGAGCAGGAGCGTGCCGCCGCTCGCCTCCTCGAACTTGCCGACCCGCCGGGCGACGGCACCGGTGAAGGCACCCTTCTCGTGGCCGAAGAGCTCGGACTCGAGCAGCTGCTCGGGTATTGCCGCGCAATTGACGGAGATGAACGGGCCGCCGCTCCGGCGGCTGCCGGCGTGCAGCAGGCGCGCCACCATCTCCTTGCCGGTGCCGCTCTCGCCGGTGATCAGCACGCTCGCATCCGCCGCGGCGAACTGGCCGGCGAGATCGAGCACGCGGCGCATTGCCGGGTCGGCGCAGACCAGCTCGCGCATCGGGGTCGCCGCGGCGGCCAGCAAGGCCGCGATCAGCTCGGCATCGGGCGGCAAGGGCAGGAACTCCCGGGCCCCGGCGCGGATCGCGGCCACCGCCGCCACCGGGTCGGCGGCGATCCCGTAGGCCACGACCGGCAGATGGAAGCGCTCGTCGCGCAGGTCGCGGATGAGGCCGGCGACGTCGGCATCGAGATCGACGAGGACGAGATCGGCACCCTGGCCGGCGCGCAGCAGGGCCAGCGCCGCCGCGCGGTCTGCCGCACGGCGGATCTTCGCCCCGCTCGCCACCGCCATGCCGACAGCCGCGGCGACCTCGTGCCCGTCCGGGCCGATGACCAATAGGCGCGTTCCCATGTCGCTTCCCTTGTTCAAGCTTGGGCTCCTCAGTCGAAGCGCCTGAGGCGCTCGTCGGGGGCCAGAAGTCCGTTGAGGGCCGCCTCCAGCCGCCGCGGGTTCTCCCGGTCGGCGATGGCGAGGGCGGCGACGAGCTGCAGCTCGGCCCCGGCGAGCTCGGCCTCGAAGCGGCGCTGCAGCTTCTCGGCGAGCGGGGTGAAGAGGGCATGCGCCAGGAGCGCGCCGTAGAGCGTGGTGAGGAGCGCTATCGCCATGGCCGGGCCGATCTCGTCCGGGTCGTCGAGATGGCCGAGCATCTGCACGAGCCCGATCAGCGTGCCGATCAGCCCCATGGCGGGCGCCACCTCGGCGGCGCGGCGCAGGATGCCGACCGTGCTGCGCTGGCGCTCGACCATGGCGGCGATCTCGCGGCGCAGCGTCCGCTCGATGGCGTCCCGGTCGGCCCCCTCGAGCAGCAGCATGAGGCCGCGATGGAGAAAGCCGTGGCGGGCCAGCGCCTCGACCCGGCGCTCGAGCCCGGGCAGCGTCTCCTGGCGGGCCGCCTCGGCCAGGGTGAGCGCGTCGTTGGCGACCACTGGCAGGGCGCATGGGGGGGTGAGCGACAGGGCGGCGCCGACGACCCTGGGCAGGCGCGCGAACTCGTGAAGCGAGAAGCTCGCGAAGGTCACGGCGAAGGTGCCGCCGAGCACGATCAGCACGGACGGCAGGTCGACGAAGCGGGCCGGCGCCGAGCCGGTGCCGATGGCGAGGCCGATCACCGCGAAGGCGGCGACCAGCCCGACGGCCCCGGCCGGGTCGAGCCGGCTGAAGCTGCCGGCCGGTGCCCGCCGCCGCGTCTGCCAGGATGCCCGTCGCTGCATCAGCTGTCGCTCTTGATGATCTCGGTCATGGTGATGCCGAGGTGGTCGTCGACGATCAGCACCTCGCCACGCGCCACGAGGCGGTTGTTGACGTAGATGTCGATCGGCTCGCCCACCTTGCGGTCGAGCTCGACCACCGCACCGCGGCCGAGCCGCAGGAGCTGGTTGACCGGCATCGAGGTCTTGCCGAGCACCGCGGCGAGCTGGACCGGAATGTCGTAGATGGCGCTCAACCGGTCGCCGGAGGCCAGCGGCACCGGCATCCCGTCCAGCGCTTCCGTTGCGTCGGCGGCATCCGCCGCCTGCCCGACGGCTCGATGGTCGGTGGTCATGGCTCACCCTTCCCTTGTGTCGTTCGGTTCGGCGATGGCAGGGGCGCCATCGCCAGCGAGGCCGTCGAGGATCAGGGCCGCCCGATGCCGGAGCTCGGTCAGCGACCATTCGGCATGGCCGTCCGGCCAGACCAGCCGCGCCTCGCCCGGCGCCAGGTCCCGGGCCGGCTCGATGGCCAGCCGGCCGGGCCGGGCCGGGAGCCCGGGCACCCGTCCGAGGGCTGCGGCCAGCGGATCGACCAGCTCGGCTGCCACCTCGATGGTCAGCGGCAGCAGCGGGTCGAGCCGGCCGAGGCATTCGTCGACCAGCGTTTCGGCGAGCCGGACGGCGACGCGCTCGGACGAGGAGGCACCCAGCGCTTCCACCGTGGCGGCCGCCAGATTCGCCGCCGTCCGGCGCAGCTCGGCGACGCGGGCGTCGAGCGCCGCATCGAGCGCGTCGATGGCGGACGCCAGGCACTCGAGCGCGGCCATCGTGCGCCCCTCGATGGCCCTCGCCATCTCCTCGCGTGCCGCCTGGCGGGCCGCCTCATCGACGGCGGCGCAGATGCGGGCGAGATCGGCCTCGTCGAAGACCAGCTCGGGCACCGGGACGAGACCCTGGCCCGCTCCATCCGGCGCCTTCGCCGCGTCCGCCGGGGCCGTCCCAAAGGCGATGACCGGCCAGGCGGGCGTGCCACCGGCCGCCGCGGCCGGCCGGTGCTTCCTGGTGAACGCGAAGGCGCGCACGGGTTCCGCCATCAATAGACCAGCTCGTCGTCTTTGCTGTCGGCGAGGAAGATCTCGCCGGAGGCGGCCAGCTCCTTCGCCATGTTGACGAGGAACTGCTGGGCCTCGTCGACGTCGCGCAGGCGCACCGGCCCCATCGCCTGCATGTCCTCCTTGAGGATCTTCGCGGCGCGCTCGGACATGTTGGCGAAGAAGAGCTCCTTGAGCTGCTCGCTCGCCCCCTTGAGAGCGATGCCGATGCGGTCGTTGCCGGCATTGCGCATCAGGGTCTGGATGCCCGAGCTGTCGAGCTTGACCAGGTCCTCGAAGGTGAACATCAGGGCCTTGATCCGGTCGGCCGCCTCCTTGTTGCGCTCCTCGAGGGCGGCGACGAAACGCGTTTCCGTATTGCGATCGAAGTAGTTGAAGATCTCGGCCATCACCTCGTGATTGTCGCGCCGGTTGGTGCGCGCCAGGTTGCTCATGAACTCGGCGCGCAGCGTGCGCTCGACGTCCTGCAGGATGTCCTTCTGCACGACCTCCATGCGCAGCATGCGCATCACCACCTCGACGGAGAAATCGTCCGGCAGGCTGGCCAGGACACGGGCCGCATGGGCGGCCTCGATGCGCGACAGCACGACGGCCACGGTCTGCGGGTATTCGTTCTTGAGGTACGAGGCGAGCACCGACTCGTTGACGTTGCCGAGCTTGTCCCAGACCGTGCGGCCGGCGGGGCCGCGGATCTCCTCCATGATCTGCTCGACCCGCTCCGTATCCATGAAGCGCTGCAGGAGCCGCTCGGTGGTGTCGAAGCTGCCGACCACGCCGCCGGCCTGGCTCAGCCGCTCGGCGAAATCGCCGATGATCTTCTCGACCACGTCGGAGCCGACCCGGCCGAGCAGCGACATCGTCTGCGACAGCTCCTTGACCTCGTCGAGCTCCAGCCGGGCGAACAGCCTGGCGGCGTTCTCCTCGCTGACGGCGAGCATCAGGATGGCCGCCTTCTCGACGCCGGTGAGCTTGTCGAACTGCATGAAGTCGGATGATGGCATGGCAGGTCGACCTCAGCTCGAATGCAGCCAGGAGCGGATCACGCGGATCGCGTCCTCGGGACGGTCCTCGATCAGCTCGGCCATGTCGGTCAGCAGCGATTCGCGGACGTCGCCCTCGATCTGGCGCAGGCTGACCCGGTCCCCGGTCTGCTCGCCTGCGGCGTCGCCCGGCTGGCCGTTGCGGGTCACGACCGGGTTGCCGCGCTCGTCGATGGTGACGGCCGTGCCGGGCGTGGCCTGGATCAGGAGCTGCCGGCCGTCGGGGCCGGTCAGCAGGCGAACGCCGCCGGCATTGCCCGGGCCGGTCCGGGCCGGCTGCAGCCGGCGCAGGAGCGGCCGCACGCCGAGAAGGAGGACGAGCAGGGCGATGCCGGCGAGCCCGCCGAGCTCGGCGAATCGCATCAGGTCGGCATGGGCGAAGCCGAGCAGCGTGCCGTCGTCGACCACCGGCAGCGGCTCGGGCCGGGCCAGCCGACGGCTGATGATCGAGAGGGTGTCGCCGCGCTCGTCGTCGATGCCGACAGCACCACGCACCAGCGTCTCGAGCTCGGCGAGGTCGGCCGCCGGCAGCGGCTCGAAGACGGGCACGCCATCGGCGCCGTCGCGATAGGTGCCGTCGACCTGCACGGCGACCGACAGGCGCTGCAGCCGGCCGCCGTGGCGGGTCTGGTTGCGCACGGTGCGCGAGATCTCGTAGTTGATCGTCTCTTCGTTGCGGTTGCGCTGCTCGCGATTCGTGGCGGCCGCACCCTGGGCGTCACCGCCCGGCAGGTTGTTGGCGACGCTGACGGCGTCGTTGGGCGTGCTCTCGTCCAGCTCCGTCGACTCGTCGACGAGCTGGGTGCTGCGCACCACCTGCCGCTCGGGGTCGAAGATCTCCTCGGTGGTCGAGACGCTGTCGAAGTCGAGCTCGGCCGTGACCTGCGCCTCGACCCGGCCGACGCCGAGGCTCCGCTCGAGCAGCTGCAGGATCTTCGCCTGCAGGCGGCTCTCGAAGGCCTGGCGGTAGCCGTCGGTGTCGTCGAGGCCGATGGCGGTGTCCAGGGCGTCGCCGCCCCGCGACAGGAGCCGGCCGGTGTCGTCGGCGATGGCGATGCGGCCGGGCTCCAGCCCGGGCACGGCTGAGGCGACGAGATGCTGGATGGCGGCGATCTCGCTGCGACCGAGGCCCGCGGGCCCGACCGAGAGGAAGACCGAGGCGCTGGCCGGCGCCTGCTCGCGACGGAAGAGCTCGCGCGGCGGCTGGACGAGATGGACCCGGGCGGAGCGCACCTGGCGCAGGCTCGCGATGGTTCGGGCGAGCTCGCCTTCCATGGCGCGCTTGAGGTTGATGTTGGAGAGGAACTCGGTCGTGCCGAACGCATCGACGGCATCGAAGATCTCGTAGCCGACGACCCCGCCGCCCGGCAGGCCGTCCGTGGCGAGCGCCATCCGCAGATCGAGCACCCGGTCGGCGGGCACCAGCACGGCATCGCCGGCCGGCGACAGCCGGTGCGGCACGTCCATGGCCTGCAGGCGGGTGACGATGGTGCGGGTGTCCTCCAGGGCGAGGCCCGCATAGAGCAGGGTGTAGGGGGATTCGAGCGCCCGCATGCCGAGAAAGCCGAGCAGCCCGACGAGGGCGAGGATGGCGACGGTGATGGCGACGATCCGCTCGGCGCCCAGGGCACCCAGCAGGGCCGCCAGCCCGCCTCGCGCACCGCTTGCGGCGACCGCCGCATCGGCGACCCCCACCGGCAGTGCCTCGACTTGCTCAGCCATCCGAAAACCCGATCTGGACGCGGCGATAGCGCTCGCCGGACCAGAATCTGGGGCAAGATGCTGAAGAACCGGTTAACGGGTCGAAGCGGCCCCGCCGACCCGGCCCGGGCAGGGGCCGCCCGGCCCGGCGACCGGGCGCGTCGCCTCAGCGAAATTCCTGCAGCCGCGTCACGCGCAAGCCGCCGAGCCCGTGGCGGTCGATGGCCCTTTCCCAGGAGGCGAACTCCTCCGCGGTCAGCTCGTATCGCTTGCACGCCTCGTCGAAGCTCATGAGCCCGGCGCGAACGGCGGTCACCACCTCGGCCTTGCGGCGCGCCACCCACCGGCGCGTCTCGGGCGGCGGCAGGGTCTCCAGGCTGAGCACGGCGCCATTCGGCC
>ERZ795053.2458-NODE-2458-length-22365-cov-5.244733_pt1 | contig 22365 bp, 17 predicted proteins | sample MGYA00375137_ERZ795053 | MGnify/ENA primary metagenome ERZ795053 (study PRJEB30182, sample SAMN05720284) | activated sludge metagenome | isolation source: Anaerobic digester | place: Hong Kong | collected 2014-12-17 ...
GACGCAACGCCTCAGCCATCAGCCCGCGCCCTTGGTGCCCCTCGCTCAAACCGAATCCCAGAACGCAGTATTGGGCCGGCCCGCGCTCAATCTGGGTAAAGCTGCACGTCCCGAGCACGTTCCCTGCGGCGCGGTCGAAGAGGAACAGGCGCATGGCCCGGTCGGCGTTGAAGTCGTCCAGCGACTGCGCAATCCGCTCATGCCAGTAGGCCTCGGTAATGAAACCCGGCGGACGCCGCGGCGAGAAGGGGGCCAGGAACGCCTGCTGGTCGCGGAAATACGCGACAACGCGGGGTACATCACGGGGTTCCGCCATCCGGGTCACCAACCGTTCGGTCGTCAAGATAGGCGGTTCCATAGGTGTTCGCTGGCTCCGGGCAACTGGTGCTCCGTCGACTCCACCGGAGTTGCCGCGTGTTGTCGTATCCCCCGCTGCAGCCGTTAGTTGCGTCACGAAGGTTGGCAGTTTCGCCCGTTTCCAGCCGCACTGTCGAATTTGGAGCATCGGTCCTCGTGCAGTATACTCCATGAAGGGTTGGTAGGGTGTTGCGGTCGATTTCGGATGGTCGCATGAACTCGACAATGACAATCTCTGGATCGGGACAGGAGGCAGGCCGCCTCCTGCCGGATAGTCCAACCGACGGCATCATCGAACGCCGCACCAACACCCGTTTCCCCACCCATCTGCACGCCTGCCTGGTGCCGCTGAGCATGGCGGATGAAATCCGTTGCGAAACCGACGACGTGGGCGAGGACGGGATCCACGTGACCGTCCCGGTGGGCTACGGCGTGGCGGTTGGCCAGCGCTACGAAGTTCAACTGGCTGCTCCCGGGGCGACCCTGGGCATGGGCCCGCTGCTGACCAGCCCCGGCCAGTTTGCCACGGTCGTGCGGACGTCGCTCGACGCGGACGCGACCGGCGGTTCCGTAGGGGTGGGACTTCGCTTGGACGCACCGCTGCCGCCCGGCGTTTGCTGACCGGGCCTAGCGTCCGGACCTCCCTGTGATTAGCCTGCCTGAGGTGCCCGCCAGATCTACTAAAAGGGGTTGCAGAAGCGGTCCCGCTCGGCTACAAAGACCGCTCAGAAACGGACTTGCATGTACTGGGCGGGTTCGTCAACAACCCCCGTTGCCTTGCGATGCCGCCCAGGCATAGAGTTGGTGTGTCGGTTGTTTGCACCCGCGTCGAGGCTGCTGCCTCGCCCGCCGCTACGATGTCCCGCCCGCGCGATGCCCGATGAGGTCAACAGGCATCCGCGCCGGACGCCGCGAGGAGACCCGTTTTGAGCACACTCACCAAGATCTTTGTCGTCCTGATGGTGGTCTTCAGCATCGCGTTCACCATGTCGACGATCGGCTTTGTGGCAAAAACCAATAAGTGGCGCGACCTCGCGCAGAAGTACCGCGACGAGGCCCAGGTCGTCCAGGTCAACATGCGCAATCTCGCCGCGTCGCACGCGGCGGAGAAAACCGTGTGGGTCGACAGCAAGCGCTCGCTCGACGATCGCATCGCCGACCTGAGCGGCCAGGTCGAGCGCGTCACCGCCGACCTCGTCGATGCCCGTCAGCAGCTCGACAAGCTGGGCACCGAGAAGAGCAACGCGGACGCGCGGGTCGACCAATTGTTGGCCCAGTTGGACGTCGAGCGCACCGGCCGGCAGGAGCAGGCGGGACTCCGCGAGACGGCGGAAAAGCGCAACCAGGTGCTCGAGACGCGGAACGCGGAGCTGAACACGCGGCTCGAGGAGCTGTCGGCCCGCATCGTCGTGCTCGTCCAGCAACAGCGGCAGCTCGAGCAGCAGGTCAACATCCTCAAGGATGAAAACAGCAAGATGGCCGATGCGGGCGGCGGCAATCGCGTCTCCGTCAATTCCGGGCGCAGCTCGGCGCCTTCGGCGGCGCCCATCGGCGTGGCGCCCATCCGCGGCGAGATCGTGGAAGTGGCTGGCAACCTCGCGACGATCAGCGTCGGCTCAGCCGACGGCGTGCGCGACGGCATGGTCTTCGTGATCTACCGCGGCAGCGAGTACATCGGCGACCTGAAGGTGACGGAAGTCGAGCCGAACCAGGCCGCGGGCGAACTGGTCAAGACCCGGGCAACGCCGCGGGCCTCGGACCAGGTCGCGGACGAGCCGGCGTTGGGGCTGGCCCAGTAACAGTATGTGAAATCTCCAGTCCGGCAGGAAATTCACAGCTCTTGCCGGCTGCGATCCTGGCGTTTCGAGCGGCGAAGCGGAGCGAGCAATCATGGCGGACAGTGGCGGTCAGAGCCCCAAACCCGACAGTGATGTCTACACCGTGCTCGTCATGGTTGCGACGGTTTTTCTGGCAGTAGGCACGGTATACGTGGGCGTTCGCGGCAACGCGATCTTCGGCAACTGGTTGCCGTTTTCCTTCTGATTGCTCAGCCGGTCACTCCTTCTTCCCTGCCGCCGGGCGACAATCCTTCATGAGGCTGTCGCCGCTGTTGGAATTTCGGCAACGGTGCTGATTTCACATCCGGCGCTGCGCATTCGCAGATTTTGACTACGCAGTCATGCGCGAATCGTGTAGACTACGGTGTCAAACTGGCGCGGTTTGAATAGATGGATCGACCCCACTGGCTGGAAAGGATGCAAGCCTGTGATCTTCGATTCCCTCCTCGGATTATTCAGCGTTGATATGGGGATCGACCTCGGCACCTGCAACACGCTCGTGTGCGTGAAGGGTGAAGGGGTTGTTCTCAACGAGCCGTCGGTCGTCGCCGTCAAACGCGGCACGAACCGCGTGCTGGATAACGGCAACGCGGTGGGACTGGTGGCCAAGGAGATGCTTGGGAAGACCCCCGGCAGCATCAGCGCGATCCGTCCGCTCAAGAACGGCGTCATCGCCGACTTCGACATCACCGAGGCGATGCTCGGGTACTTCATCCGCAAGGTGCACGGGCGGCACAACTTCTTCCGGCCGCGCGTGGTCATCGCCGTCCCCTCGGGCATCACCGCCGTGGAGAAACGCGCCGTCTACAACTCCGCCGAACGCGCCGGCGCCCGCCGCGTCTACCTCGTGGACGAACCGATGGCCGCCGGCATCGGCGCCGGCCTGCCCATCGCCGAGCCCACCGCGTCGATGATCGTCGATATCGGCGGCGGCACGACCGAAGTGGCGATCATGTCCCTCGCGGACATCGCCGTGTGCGAGTCGATCCGCGTGGCCGGCGACGACATGGACGAGGCGATCATCAGCCACATGCGCCGCACGTACAACCTGATGATCGGCCAGCAGACGGCGGAAGCGATCAAGATCGAGATCGGCCAGATCGGCGAGAACGACTTCGACGAGGTGCGCGAGGTCCGCGGCCGGGACCTGGTCAGCGGCCTGCCGCGCAAGAGCATCATCTCCAGCAAGGAGGTCGCCGAGGCCCTGCGCGAGCCGATCAGCGCCATCATCGACTGCGTGATCCGCACGCTGGAGAAGGCCGAGCCGGAACTCGCCGCCGACATCGTCGAGAATGGCATCCACCTCGCCGGCGGGGGCGCCATGCTGCGCGGGCTCGACATCGTGATGGCCCAGGCGACCGGCCTGAAAGTGACGCTGGTCGAGGACGCGCTGAGCTGCGTCGCCCGCGGCACCGCGATCTACCTCGAAAACCTGGCGATGTGGAAGGAAACGCTCGAGTCGGATGAGGACGATCTCTGATCGTCAACCCGGCGCGCCGCCTGTCCCATGCGTCATCGTGAGCTGTTCCTGAGCCGTCCGGGCGGTCGCACCGGGCGGGTCCTCCTCTTGAGAATTCCATGGCCCGCAGCCGACGTCGAGTTCAGAAGCGCAACCGCCGCGGGTGGCTCGGCGCGCTGTTGATCGTGGCCCTCATCGGGCTGCTCATGCCCAAGGCGCTGACCGACCGGTTCATCAGTCTCGTGCAGGTGATCGTCCCGTTCCAGGACTGGAGCACGCGGACGGCGGACGGAGCAGCCGATCTCGCCTTCGGGGAATCCGACGTGCCGACGCCCGCGGAGGCGCAGCGTTTGAAGCTGGAGAACGCCGCGCTGCGGCATCGGCTCGCGGCGCTGTCCACGGCGCACGAGCAGCTTTCCACGGATTTTGCGAGCGTCGCGGGCATTCGTCACCAGGGATTGCACCAGGGCCGGTTGATCCCCGCGCGCGTATTGGCGGCCGACGCGATCCCCTGGCGGGATTCGCGGCTGGTGAATGCGGGAACGCTCAAGGGCGTGCGCGCCGACGCCCCGGTGGCGAGCAATCACTTCAGTCTCGCGACCGAGGACCCCGACGAACTGGCCGACGGCCAGGCGGTGCTGGCGGGCGAGGTGCTGGTCGGCACGATCGAGCAGGTCGGTACGCACACCGCACGCGTGCGGCTGCTTACCGACCGCCAGACGCCGCTGAAGGTGCGCATCGCCCGGCCGGAGCAGGGTGAATTCCTGCCGCTGGAAGCGGAGTTCTGGCTCGTCGGTACGGGCGGCGGTCGCCTGGAAGTGCGCGACGTCAATCATCGCTTCATCCGCGCGGGTTCCATCCGCGAGGGCGATGTCGTGCTCAGCGATCCGACGAATCCCAATCTGCCCGTGGCGCTGACCGTGGGCACGATCTCCGCGGTGCACGTCGATCCGGAGAGCCCGCTGCTCTATCGTCTGACGGTCGAACCGCCGATCAAGGCGGCGGACCTGCGCACGGTCTTCGTCGTCGACCTCACCAGCAACGATCCGGCCTAGGGGGCGGAGATGTACGCCTGGGACACGCCGCGCTGTCCGGCTTGCAGCCGGCCTCGTCACCACCTTTCCAACACGCAGGTCTGTCCGGTGTGCGGGTGCCCGCCGTACGTGCGCGTCGAGGTTTTGCGCTTTCCCCAGCCGGCCCGGGTGGTCTTCATCGTCGTCGGCGTCGTGCTCTGCGGTGCGGCGCTCACCGGCCGCGACTGGGGCCGCTGGACACCGCCCACGCTGCTGGCCTTGGGGGTGCTCGTCCTGCTAACGCAGTGGTTCATCCTGCGGCGGCCGCGCCGGGCGGCGCTGTGGGACGAGGGTCTGGCGGTCTTCGAGGGCCGCGACGTCGTCTGCCGCTTGAATGCGGCGCAGATATCCTCGGTGCGGCTGGACGAAGTCGCCGAGGCGGTCGTGCTGGTGCTGAACGACGCGCCCATCCTGGAGATTCCGGCGGTTTTCTTCGGCGCGCACGCGCGGGCGCTGGACTTCGTGGAGGCGGTGCGCCGGCAGATGGCTGCGCTGTGAGGTACGCTCGCTGGATTAAACCGAATGCACGCCCGGATGCGGTCAGTTCTGGTGGCCGAGGCGGCTGCGGAGGTACTTCGCCCGGGCGACGCTGCGTTCCTCGCCATTGAGCGCGTGGCCGTGCATTTTCTGAAGGTGGGCGGGCTGGATGCGCAGGAAGAGTTCGTTGATCGTGCCGACGTCGATGCCCTGCAGGCGGCCCATGCTCACGCCCATGCGCACGTGCGACAGGAAGAAAAGCGTCTCGTCGCTCGCCATCGTCCGGGCGTTCTCGAGAATGCCGTAGGCCCGCCAGACCTTGTCATCGAGTTGCATCGAGCGTTCGTCGGCGAGGGCGTTGCGCGCCGCCCGCTCGTACTCGACGATCCGCGGGATGATGTTCTCGGAGAACTTCTCGATGATCTCCTCTTCCGAGTGCCCCAGCGTGATCTGGTTGGATATCTGGTAGAAATCCCCAATGGCGTCGGTGCCCTCGCCGTACAGCCCGCGAACGGCCAGGCGCAGATCCTTCGCGGCGCGCAGCACCTTTTCGATCTCGCCAGTCATCTTCAGGGCCGGAAGGTGCAGCATGACCGAAACGCGCAGGCCCGTGCCGACGTTGGTAGGGCAGGCGGTGAGGTAGCCGAGCTTCTCGTCGAAGGCGAAGCTGGTCTGCGCCTCGATCTGGTTGTCGATGTCGCTGATCTCCTCCCACAGCGGCTCGAGCTGCAGCCCGCTGCGCAGCACCTGCATGCGCAGGTGATCCTCTTCGTTGATCATCAGTGCGCGCGTTTCGCTCGCCGAAACGGCGACACCGCGGCAACCCTCGCCGTCGGCGTGCTGCTTGCTGATCAGGTGGCGTTCGACGAGCACCTGCCGGTCGATCTCGTCCAGCTCCTCCATGTCGAGGAGGTAGGTATTGTGGTCGAGCTTGGCGGAGCTGAAGGCCTCCGTCAGCGTGCGGAAGATCTCGCGGCGCTCGTCCTCGCTGGCCCGGCAGAGGAAGGGGAAATTGGCCAGGTTGCGGGCGAGCCGGATGCGCGAGGAGATGACGATGTCCGCCATCGGGCCGATGCCGCGGAGCCATTCGCCGACCTTGCCGGTGAGATCATTCACGCTCATCGGCGCCCTCCGCTTCGATGCGGGCGAGGTCGTCGCGCAGGCGGGCGGCGTCCTCGTAGCGTTCCTCGGCGATGGCTTCGTCCAGCTCGCGCTTGATCCGGCGGAGCGTGGTGCGTTGCTTGTTCACCTTGTCGGGCTGGCCGGGATGTTTGCCGGTGTGCTGCGTCCCGCCGTCGTGCGCACGCTCGATGAGGGGCAGCAGCAGCTCCGCGAACACCTCGTAGTCGTGGGCACAACCGAGCAGGCCCTGGGCGCGGAATTCGCCGAAGGAGATGCCGCAGTGCGGGCATTGCCGCTGGGCCGCCTCCTGCATGCCCGCGCCGATCTTCACGAATTTGTCCAACATCTTGTGGATCGGCTCGTGCGGCTGCATCGTCACGCCCTCCTGGGCGGCGCAGGCCTCGCACAGGTGACGCTCCACGGGTTCGCCGCTGGGCTGTATGTCCGTGAGGTGAACGGTGGCGCTGGCTTGTTTGCAGCTCTGGCAGAGAATGGCCATGTCGGGCTTTCCCAGGGTGGTGCGGCGCGCTGCACAACCAGCCTTCGCCGCCGCAAAAGTCTAGGTCGCGCCCCCGGAATCGTCAATCCGTTCGTGGGGGGTTCACCCCGCCCCGAATGAGTGCCGACCCGCGTCACCCCAGCGCCAAAGGGGTTATCCGCGTTCACCACCGATGTACGTCGCGGCACATCCCGGCGCCTCGCTGACACGGACGCGCTGGAGCGCTTCGGCCAGTTGCGGGTCCGCAGCCATCTGCTCGTAGATGACCCGGGCAACGTGCTCCGCCGAGGGGTTGAGCCCGCGCATCGCCGGGCAGGCGTTCAGGTCGGTGTGGTGCAGTTCCCCCACCACGCTGCGGAGCCGAGCCTCGGCTGCGATGAAGTCCACCAGCACGCCGATCGGGTCGAGCTGCGCACCGGCAAAGACCACCGTCACATGCCAGTCGTGCCCGTGCGGCGGCTCCAGCGTGCCGTCGGCCAGCCGCAACCGGTGGGCGGCACTGAATTGCGCTTCCACGGAGACTTCGTACATCGTGTGATCCTGCGTGCGAGGGTCCGGATAATCCCGAGCGGACATTATCCGCGCACGAGGGGGTCTGTACAGCTTGGCGCTAGCCGATCCGCTCGCCTCTGACGTCGTAGGGACGGGCTGAATCGTTCATTTGCCCAGGGTGGCTGCGGGCGTCGTTGCAGAATCGCACCCCCTTGCGTAGCATTCCGCCCATGCTCGAGTTGCACCCCACACGCGAACGATTCGATCAGCTTGCCCGGCGGGCGGGGGCAGTGCCGGTCTACTGTCAGTTGCTCAGCGATCAGCTCACGCCGGTCTCGGCCTTCGCGAAGCTGGCCCAGGGCGCCGAGCACGCCTTTCTGCTCGAGAGCGTGGTCGGCGGTGAGAAGATTGCCCGGTTCTCGTTCCTGGCCGCCAACCCGGCTGCGGTGTTCGAGGCCAACGGGAGCGAGGCGACGTTCCGCTCCGCCGACGGCGCGGAGTCGTGGGATTCGGGCGATCCGCTCGCCCGGCTTGAGGAAATCCTCAAGGGCTACTCGGTGGCACACCTGCCCGAACTGCCCCGCTTCATCGGTGGGGCGGTGGGGTACGCCGGCTACGACGTCATCCGCTACTACGAGCGCCTGCCCAATGCGCCGGAGGATGATCGGCGCCTGCCCGATCTGTACTTTGGGCTCTACGACGAGATGGTCATCTTCGACCACGTGCAGAAACGTATCAACGTGGTCGCGCTGGCACGCGTGGATCGCGACGGCGCCGACGCCGCGTACGCCGACGCCCGGCGGCGCATCGAGCGGATCGTGGCCGACCTCTCGCAGGTGGCGCCCGCGCCGCTGCTGGCCATCGCCGCGCCGCAGGAATCGTTGCCGTACAAGAGCAACTTCGTGCAGGCGGACTTCGAGCGGGCCGTGGACCGGTGCAAGGAGTACATCCGCGCCGGCGACATTTTCCAGGTCGTTATTTCCCAACGGCTGGCGGTCGATACGACGGCGCATCCGTTCGATATCTACCGCGCCCTCCGCGCCGTCAATCCGTCGCCGTTCATGTTCTACCTCAAGGCGCCCAAGACGACGCTGGTCGGGGCCTCGCCGGAGATTCTCTGCCGCGTCGAGGACGGCGTCGTGACCACGCGGCCCCTGGCGGGCACGCGTCCGCGCGGGCGCAACCCCGACGAGGACGCCGCGCTCGAAAAGGAACTGCTCTCCGACCCGAAGGAGTGCGCCGAGCACGTCATGCTGGTCGATCTCGGCCGCAACGACGTCGGCCGCGTCGCCGAGCTGTCCACGGTCAAGGTGGACGAACTCATGACCGTCGAGCGCTATTCCCACGTGATGCACATCTCCAGCAACGTCACCGGGACGCTGGCCGAGGGGCGATCCGCCTTCGATGCCCTGCGGGCGGTCCTGCCGGTCGGCACCGTAAGCGGCGCCCCGAAGATCCGCGCCATGGAGATCATCGACGAGCTGGAGCCCACCCGGCGGGGGCCCTACGCGGGCGCCGTCGGCTACTTCGACTTCGCCGGAAACATGGACACTTGCATCGCCCTGCGGACGCTCGTGGTCACCGAGTCGCCCGACGGCTCACGCAAGGTCTACGCCCAGGTGGGGGCGGGGATCGTGGCGGACTCAGAGCCCAGCCGCGAATACGCCGAGACGCTGCACAAGGCGGCCAGCATGCTCAAGGCGATCGACGTCGCCCAGGTCTGGACCACGCAGGCTTCGTCTGACAAAGCTTGACATTTTCGGCGAATCGGGTATGCTGAATCTGTGGGCAATACAGTGCCGGTGGACTGACCAACCGGCCTGCCACCAGAAGCGTACTTGGGCATAGGGCACCTTATTCATCCAGCAAGAACGCAATACGTAACGATTCCAGACTTGCCATACTGATCATTCGACGTACTCATCCGCCCGCCCCGCGACTGGTTCTCCTTCACGCCTGCGACAACTGAACGCGTTTACTCTCGCTGGTTTCTGCTGCGCCCTGCGCGCGGAGAAGTCACGCGACGGGGTTCGCGTACCGTGTGGGCTGCACTTGTGCCCCTCCGGTCAGTCGTTCGCGTGCATGTAGACGCCAGCCGCCACTCAATCAGCCAGAGAAGATGTGCGATGCCTGCAGCGGGCTGGCGCCTGCGCGGCAATCGCCCCGAAACGCCGAGACGGGCTTTGCGGCCCTGCCATCATACGTTCGTTTCATACGACGTACCGGAGGCTTTCGTGTCTGGGAGCGACACTGGGCCGCAAGCTCGTCTCGCAAGCCAAAGATCCCGTAGGGGTCCCGCTGCAGCCGACGCCGGCTGTATCCCTTGCCGGATCGAACGGTCCTGGTCGCTCGCCTTCCCCGGCGATCAGGACCTCTTTCTTTGCGCCCAGCCGGTCCGGAAGTTTGGCAGCGGGGGCGGGGCCAGCTACATTCCCCGCCGGACGAGATCTGGTCATGAGCGGCAAACCCAAACCCGCATTTCTCCTGGCGCGTGGCCGCAACCCCCTGCCGGCCGATGTCGATATGCCCGGGGGACCGTACCGGTTTGTGCGGGTGTTCAAGCATGACTTTTTCGCCGCGACAGCCCTCTACGCCTCAGATTCCGCCAAGATCGTCCTGAAGCTGGGCCGCCGAGCGAGCCTGTTCGGGCTGCCCCTGGGCTGGATCGGCCGCTGGCACGCCCGCCACGAGACCCGGCTCTACCGGGAACTCGCCGATCTGCCCGCCGTTCCGGAGTTCATCGGGATGTATGGGCGCGACGGCTTCGCGCACCGCTACGTCGAGGGGCACCCGCTCGCGAAAGGCGAGCGCGTCGCGGACGATTTCTTCCCCCGCCTGCAGGGCGCGCTCGAGACCATGCACACGCGCGGCGTCGCCTACGTCGACCTGGAAAAGTGCGAGAACGTGCTGGTGGGCGACGACGGAGCGCCGTACCTGATCGACTTTCAGATCGCCTGGCACTGGCCGTGGCGGCGCGGAGGCAACCTGTTCCCCTTCGGTTGGATTCGACGCCGGCTGCAGCGCGCCGACCTTTACCACATGAAGAAGCTGCAGCGTCGGACGCGGCCGGACCAGCTCGATGCCGAGGAGCTGGCAGCCACGTATCGCAAGCCGTGGTATGTGCGCGTGCACGGCACGCTCACGCGGCCGTTTACGCTCATGCGGCGGTGGGTGCTTAACCGCATCGATCCCGAGCGCAAACGCGGCGAGCGCGGTCGCGTCTACGACGAGCCCGCCGGCGATGCGGCGCAGGTGCGCAAGTGAATGCCGCGATCCGGCCAGGCCGGGCGCAGGTGGGCATTTCCCTGGTGGAAATCGCGCTGGCGGTCGTGCTGCTGGCAGGTGTTCTTGCCGTCGTTGCCGCGGCCTACAACCACGTGCTTACCCAGGCCCGCGTGGGGGAAACCCAGGTGCTGCTCACCAGTCTCAGCCGGGCGACGGTGGCGCTGGACGAGCACGCTGCGCTGCGCGTGCTGCAGGATGACGACGAGCAGGGCGTGCTGGCGGCGATCTGTGCGGACCCGGCTGCGTCTGCGGCCATGCACGACGTCTCCCCTTATCTGTGGCGCTGCTCTTCCGGCGTAATTCGCTGTGTGGATGCGTGGCGGACGCCGATCCGCGTGGTCACGCGCAGCACGACCGATGCGGCGCTGGGCCAGCGCCTGCAGCTCGCCGGTGGGGGCGCGCTGTACGAGTCTGCCGGCCCGGACCGCGATTTCGGCACCGACAACACGGCCCGGCGCATGGACAATCTTCGCAGCGACGACCCCGACATCGCCCTGGAGCCGTAGCGGCGCAAAGAAAAACGCCGCGAGGGGAACCCCCGCGGCTTAGTGGTATTGTGCCGAGAGCTGTTGACGCTACGGGCCAGTCAATATCATCGCCAACGCTTCGAAGTCTTCGCCGCGGAGGTTCGCGTCTCCATCAACATCGAACAGACAGCGGCATTGCAGGGTCGGCGCTGGCGCGCACCGCTGCAGCGCAGCGAAGTCCGCCAGGTCCACCTGCCCGTCGTCGTTGTAGTCGCCCGGCGCGTACGTCGAGAACGGGCTGCAAGGCGGGGCACTCGCCTGTGGACCGGTAAGGGCCGGCACAAACGTGGGCACGTCACCCACGTCGATGACCCCGTTCGTGTTGGCATCGAAGGGGCACAGGCATTGCACAGTCGATGCCCCCATGCAGCGCTGGAACTCGGCGAAATCGCGCAGATCGACATGGCCGTTGCTGTCGAAATCACCGTCGATGCCGATGCCGCAGACGTCCGGGCATGATGCCGCCGCGCAGGAGACGCCCAACTGAAACGTCGATCCGGCGATGGCACTGCACTGCGACTGGTTGAGGTCGGTACAGGAACCGTCGTACTGGCAGCAGGCGCCGAGTAGATTCGAGCAGGGGCTGCTGGCACAGGTGACGCCTGCCCCCGCGAATTGCGAGAACGAGATGCCCGGCTGATTCGCGAGATCGCGACAGGTGAAGAGCTGGAGCCCGGGTTGACAGGACAGACTGCCCGTGCCGAAGTCGACGCAGCAGGCGCCTGATGCGCACGTGTTGGGCTGGCAGAGCTCGCCGGGGTTGCCGTGAATGCCGCTCGCACAGTCGGCGATGAACTCATCCGTGCAGGACGTGCCATTGCAGCAGGCGGCCTTGTCGCAGATGTTCGCATCGCTGCAGGACGCGCCATCGCCGCGATACGTGCCGTTGAGGCCGTTGGTGTCCGTGCACTCCGCCTCTGTAGCAATAGCACAGCCGTTGGTGGTGCAGCAAGCCCCGCGCACCTCACAGGTGTTCGGTGAGCAAGTTCCGCCGAGGTTGAACTCCGATTCGGGCACGAGCGTACATTCCGTACCGCTGACGGCGGAGCACGTGCCGTCTAGCGCGCAGCACGCACCGTTGCCGCATCCGTTCGCGCAGGTGCCCAGTGGCGTGAAGAATTTGCTCGACTGTGGGCGCGCGGCGCACTCTGCGTCGGTCTCCTCGAAGCACAGGTAGACACCCACGTTCACGCAACAGGCGCCCTGGATCGGGCAAGCCGTTTCCTCGCACAGCGTATCGTCGCCTTCATACGCGCCGCCGGCGTCCACGCAGGCCTGCTGGGTAAGCCCTTCGCAGCTACCGTCGGGCATGCAGCACGCGCCGCTGGTAAAGCAGTTGGATGGACACGTTGAGCCGGTGCCCTGGAACTGACCCGCGTAATCGTACGTGCATTCCAGAGGCCGAACCTCGACGCAACCGGGCGTCCCCATGTCGTTCACGCAGCAAGCGCCATCAGCGCACAAGAACGTGGAGCACGCGAAGCCCTCACCCTGGTAAGCGCCGTTCGTCCCAATACACGACGCTTGATCCAGGATCTTGCAGTTGCCGTTGGGCAGGCAGCACGCCCCCTCAGCCGGCGCCGGGCAACCGCCTAGTACCTCACAGGCGTTCCATTCGTCGCCGACGCCGGTCGAATTGAAATCGCCCCCCATCGATAGGCACTCGAGCCTGTTGGTAACAGTGCATTCTCCAAGCACGCAGCATGCGCCGACTTTGCCAAAGCAGGCCCCATGATCGCACGGCTGCCCGGGCACCCACTCGCGAATCGTCTTGTAGCACTGTCCAAGGCTGCACTTGTCACCAACGGTATCTTGTACGTACCCCGGTGGACAGAAGTCCAGTCCAGTGGTATTGACACAATCGTACAGCGCACACTCGTCTGAAACCACATCGCTGCACGTGTTGGGATTTGCGATACTGCAGCAGGCGCCCAGCGGCTGGCAGCGGTCGCCTCCGCCCGGCAGGGTGCATTCTGCGAAATCCCCCTGGTAAATACCGGGAGTGTCGTTGAGGGGGCTCATTTCGCAGTCGTATTCATTCATCGTATCGCAGTTGCCGTCATAGCTGCAGCACGCGCCCACAACCGTGTCGCATGCGGCGCCGCCCGCGCAGTCTGTACCATCGCCCTTGTAGACGCCGTCCACGCCCATCGAGTCAGTGCACTCGGCCTCGGGAAGCACCACGCAATCGCCGCCGCCGTTGGGGCAGCAGGCGCCGAAACCGGTGCAGCCCGCGCCATCCACCGCGCAGATCGAGTACAGGCCCAGGTAATCGCCGCCCAGCTCCTGCACGCACGCGTTGGAGGTGACGTCGTCCACGCAACTGCGATCACCGAGACAGCAGGCGCCGCCCGGCTCCTCGAAGCACAGCTTCACGGACATCGCGCCCGTTGGGAAATACTGAAGGCCCAGCACTTCGTGCGTCGAGGGGCATTGCGCCGGCGGCGGGTTCGTGCCCAACTGCGCCCAGAAGCCGCGGACGACACCCTTGCCGTCGCAGAAGCTCCGCCCGGTCGCGTAGTTCACGTCGTCGATGCGGAAATCGATCGAGGCATTGCCCCACCCGACGGCGACCGCGAAGAACGTGGATACGGGCGAGCCATTCACCTCCTTGGGGACGAGCAGCACACCCGCGGTGCCCTTGAGCGGACCCGAGCTGTAGAAGCCCCGGCCGTTGCCCGTCAGCGTGATCTTCTTGACGCACAGCGCCGAGTAGTCGCCCACCGGCGCATTGGCCTTCTCCTTGTAGATACCAAAGGTGATCTCGAGCGGGCCGTTGAAGTTCGCCTCGATCTGTATTTCCTTCAGAATGCGCGGCTCGTTGATCGTGAACACATTGCCGGCCCAGACCGGGTTGAAGCCCAGCGGCTGTACCCAACCACCCATGCCGCAGCAGTTGGACGCACGGTCCGTGGGTGCGGGCGGCGCGCCATCATCGGGCGGCGGCTGCAGCGCCCACGCCGACGCGTCGACGTTGGGCCACCATGTCACGGCACTGTCGGATGGGTGGCTGAGCACGGGTTGGTCGACCCGCTCGGCCTTCTGCTTGATCTGCGCCTGGCTCGCTGTTGCGAACGCCGTCCAAGTGATCACGGCTGCCAGCATGCCAAGCCGGCCTGTTCGCGTTTCCACATTGCTGGTGCGCATGTCCGCTCCTACCCGAAGTAATCGATGGCGACACCGCAGGCGTGTTGCCGCACGCCTGCGTGACAAGTAGCGCCCCGTCACGCCGATTGACATAGTCGGGGCGATCAAATTTCCGTCAACTTTCCCAATATACCTGGACTGCCAGGCGCGAACCAGTGCGCAGACGGCATCCACAGGGTTAATCGGACGCTGACAACCTGCTTTTTGGCCAATTTCCTCAACTACCGGCGGGTCGATGCCTCTTTCCCGCTCTGCCGTCATCTTAGGCGGCGTTATCGGAGCTTTCAGCCAGCCTGGGGCACTTTTTTGGGCCGAAGAGGGGGCCGGCGTTTGGGGGCGATGCTTCATCGCCCAGGCCGAGGCGGCCAGCCCGTTCCCAATCCACCTGTAGCGTCAAAGTGCGGGTCCGTGCTCGAAGAAAATCGGGTCACGCCCGCTACCCATGAATGGAGCTTGCTCTAGCGCGCCCGGTCGATGAACCGCTGCATGGCTGCGAGCGTGTCGGGGCTGATGTGGTGCTCGATGCCCTCGGCATCGGCCTGGGCGGACTCCTCCGGGACGCCGAGGGCCCGCAGGAAGGCGAGCACGAGGTGGTGGCGGCGCCGCGACTCTGCGGCGATCCGCTTGCCCTTCTCGGTCATGAAGATCGCGCGGTAGGGCGCAGAGGTGACGAGTCCGTCGCGTTTGAGGCGCGCGACGGCCTTGCTCACCGTCACGTGCGTCACGCCGAGCCGGCTGGCGATGTCAACCGCGCGGGCCTCTCCGCATTCGGTGATCAGTTCGTCGATCAGTTCCAGGTAGTCTTCGGCCAGTTCGGTCGCATGGTCATGGCGGATGCGCTCGAAGCGATTGGGTGTTTTTTTCTTGGTCGCACGGCGTGCGGGGAGGGTCATGACAGATCGCTCAAGTCGTTACGTCCGGGCGGAAAGATTAGCCTCTGCAACATTTGTTGAAATCGGGTGACACTATAGCAAGCCGTCTTTCGAACGCAACAACCGCGCAACGGACCGGGCACAAAGTCGCCGAAGGGAGGCTGCATCGACTCTGCGCAGCCGTGTCACGCTGGGCGGGACGGCCAAACGGCGTATACTGTCCGCCTTGCGGGCGTCGGCACGGCTCGCTGCGACGGTTCGCAGCGGCGCGTGGCCCGCCGAATTCTTCAGCGACAGCGGCTTAATCCGCACCGCCGACACGGTGAGGCCGAAATCCGAAAGGGGTCAACAGTGGCAAAGTACTTCCGTTACGCAGGGACGATCGTGCTGCTCGGCGCCATCGTGGCGCCGGCCATCTGCTTCGCCGACTCGATCGAGGACGTGGAGAAGCAGATCCGCGACGCTTATGGAAAGCTCAAGAGCTACTCCGCCAACGTCAATTCGCAGACTGACATCAAGCAGGGCGGCCAGGCCATCTCGATGACCATGACGGGCTCGTTCCTCGCCAAGAACGGCGAGAACGGCAAGCACATGTACCGCATGGAAGGCAAGACCTCGATGAAGATGCCCGGCATGGACCATCCGGGCATGGGGGATCAGGAACTGCTGGTCGTGTGCGACGGCGAGTACACGTACCAGGTGCAGACCAACCCCATGACCAGCCAGAAGAACGTCATCAAGACCGATGCCGACGCCGATCCGCTGCCGTGGGCCCAGCAGAAGGAAAACCACACGTTCAAGGTGCTGCCCGACGAGAAAGTCGACGGACAGGACTGCTTTGTCGTCGAGGCCACGCCCAAGACGCCGGGCGGAATGGGCGTCGCCCGGACCGTTTTCTACATCCGCAAGGACATCGGCGCCCTCGTCAAGCAGGTCGCGTACAACACCGAGGGGGAGGCGCTCAACACGACCACGTTCAACGACGTGAAGGTCAACCCCGACGTCTCAGCCGACCAGTTCAAATTCGAGGTGCCCGAAGGCGTGACGGTCATGGACCGGACCACCTCCGACAAGGAGGAAGCCGGCGAAAAGAAGGCCGACGAGAAGGAAGAAAAGAGCCCGGAGAAGAAGGACGACGGCGACAAGTAGCTCGCCCGGAACGCTGAAACAAAACAGGAGCGGGGACGGCGTGATGCTCGCGCCGTCCCCGCTCTTTCTTTTACCGCGTGCAACCTGCGGCGGATGCCGCAGGGCTATTTCCGCTTCTTGGTCTTCTTCGCCTTCTTGGCCTTGGCGGTCTTCTTCGACGCCTTGGTTTTTTTCGAAGTCTTGGTCTTCTTGCTCTTCGTCGCCGCGGAGCGCGTCGTCGCCTTCTTGGCGGTTGTCTTCTTGGCCTTCGCCGCCGACTTGCGCCCGCCCTTTGACGCCTTTTCGCCACCGCGTTCCTCGATCACGGCCTGGGCGGCAGCCAGGCGGGCGATCGGCACCCGGTAGGGGCTGCACGAGACGTAATCCATGCCGGCACCGTGGCAGAACTTCACGCTCTTGAGTTCGCCGCCGTGTTCGCCGCAGATACCGATCTTGAGCTTCGGCCGGGCCGAGCGGCCGCGTTCGATCGCCCACTTCACCAGCATGCCGACGCCGTCCTGGTCGAGCACCTGGAACGGGTCGTCGGGGAAAATCCCGGTCTTGGCCTCGTCGATATACTCCGGCAGGAAGCGGCCGGCGTCGTCGCGGCTCAGGCCCATCGTCGTCTGGGTCAGGTCGTTCGTGCCGAAGCTGAAGAACTGGGCCACCTCGGCGATCTTGTCACCCAGCAGGGCCGCACGCGGTGTCTCGACCATCGTGCCGACCATGTAGTTGAGCTGCACGCCGGCCTCGTCGAGAATCGCGTCGGCCAGCGCCCGGGTGCGCTCGGTGAGGATGCTCAACTCCTTCGGGTCGATGCTGAGCGGGATCATGATCTCTGGCAGCACCTTGACGCCGCGGTTCGTGCAGTTGATCGCCGCCTCGATGATCGCCCGCACCTGCATCTCGAGAATCTCGGGGTACGTGATGCACAGGCGGCAACCGCGGTGGCCGAGCATCGGGTTGGACTCGTGCAACTGCTCACCGCGCTGACGGATGAACTCCTCGCTCACGCCGGCGTGCTCCGCGAGCCGCTTGCGGTCCGCGTCGGTCTGCGGCAGGAACTCGTGCAGCGGCGGGTCCACCAGGCGAATCGTGACCGGCAGGCCGTTCATCGCCTCGAAGATGCCCTCGAAATCGCCCCGCTGGAACGGCAGCAGCTTGTCGAGCGCCGCGCGCCGCGTCGCCTCGCTGTCGGCAACGATCATCTCCTGCATCGCGAGGCGCCGCGCCTCGGTCTCGAAGAACATGTGCTCGGTGCGGCACAGGCCGATGCCCTCGGCACCGAGTTCGATGGCCTTGGCGGCGTCCTTCGGGGTGTCCGCGTTGGTGCGAACCTTCAGACGGCGCACGTCGTCGCACCAGCGCATGATGTGGCTGTACTCCTCCGGCTCGGTCGGCGGCACGAGACTCATGCGGCCGTCGTAGATGTCGCCGCTGGTGCCATCGAGCGTGATCCAGTCACCCTGGCGCAACGTCTTGCCGTTGAGGGCCATCGTGCCGGCCTTGTAGTCGATGCGGAGGGCGTCGCAGCCGACGATGCAGCACTTGCCCCACCCGCGGGCCACCACGGCTGCGTGGGAGGTCTTCCCGCCGGTCGCCGTGAGAATACCCTGGGCGGCGTGCATGCCGCCGACGTCCTCGGGGGAGGTCTCGCGGCGGACGAGGATGACCTTGGTGCCGCCCTTGGCCCGCTCCTCGGCTTCCGCGGCGGTGAAGACGATTTCACCGCCGGCAGCCCCCGGCACGGCGTTGATGCCCGCGCCCAGGCAGCGGTCCGAAAGTTCGTTCTTGGAGATGGCGGGGTCGATGATCGGGTAGAACAACCGCTCGATATCGACGTCCTTGATGCGGGCGATCGCCTGTTCCTTGGTGATCACCGGCTTGGCGGCGCGGGTGGCGTACGCCTGCGGCAGATATTTCTTGCGGACGAGGCGCTTCACTTCCGCCGGCGGGATGACCGGCTTGGTGGCCTGGTCGTAGGCGATGCGGAACGCCGCGGTCGGACTGCGTTTGCCCGTACGGCACTGCAGCATGTAGAGCTTGCCCTGCTCGAAGGTGAACTCCAGGTCCTGCATGTCCTGGTAGTGGACTTCCAGCATGCAACGGACGGCCTCGAGCTGCTGGTACACCTCGGGCAGGATCGACTGCAGTTCGAAGAGCTTGACCGGCGTGCGCACGCCGGCGACGACGTCTTCGCCCTGGGCGTTGAGCAGCAGGTCGCCGTAGAACTCGTTGACGCCGGTGCTCGGGTCGCGGGTGAAGCACACGCCCGTGCCGCTGTCGTCGCCCATGTTGCCGAAGACCATCTGCATGACGTTGACGCCGGTCCCGGCGAGGCCGGTGATTTTCTCGACGCGGCGGTAGGTGACGGCCTTCTCCGCCATCCAGCTGTCGAACACGGCGTTGATGGCGCCCTTGAGCTGCTGGTACGGGTCCTGGGGGAATTTCTCCCCGGTTTTCTCGCTGTAGATACGCTTGAAATCACCGATGAGGTGCTCGAGTTCCGACTCGTTCACCTCGGTGTCGAGCACCGTTTCACCGTGCGGCTTGTTGATGCGCTGCCGGGTGCGCTGCTCCTTGATCTCGTCGAACGCCTCGTCGAAGAGTTCGCGGCTCACGCCCATCGCGGTCGAGCCGTACATCATGATGAAGCGGCGGTAGGCGTCGAGCGCGAAGCGGCGGTTGTTCGAGGCCTTGGCGAGACCCTCGACCGACTCGTCGTTGAGCCCGAGGTTGAGGATCGTCTCCATCATGCCGGGCATGGAAATCGCGGCGCCGCTGCGTACGGAGAGGAGCAGCGGATGCTTGCGATCGCCGAAGCGCTTCTTGCAGGTGCGTTCGAGCTTCTTGAGATTCTGCTTGACCTGTTCCTCCAGGCCGGTGGGCCACTTCTTGGCGCGCTGGCTGAACGCCGCGCACGCCTCGGTGGTGATGGTGAAGCCGGCGGGTACGGGCAGGCCGATGCGGGTCATCTCCGCGAGGCCGGCGCCCTTGCCGCCGAGCAGTTGTTTCATCTTGCCGTCGCCTTCGGCTTTTCTGGCGCCGAAGAAGTACACCCATTTGGTCGACTTGGCCATGTTCGCTTCTCCCGGAAGAGGATCCGCACTCGCGCCTGTTGGCGGAATCGTTCCGAACTATAGATGTCACCCGAGAGGTGTCAACGCGGAAGCCATGTCACCGCGGTCAGCTTGATCCGGTGCTACCCCGCCGGTACAGTTTCACAGCGACACCCCGTTGACGCACCCCCGGTACACGGTGCGGGCCGCGGTGCAACCGACTGCCGCCCCCGACGGCGGCGGCACGACCTCGTTCAGGCTTTCCTGGATCAAACGCGTCCCATGGCTCGAAAACGCAAGAAGCTCGGAGAGATTCTGGTCAGTTGGGGAATCATCGACGAGGCCGCCCTCCAGCAGGGCCTCGAATACGGCATGCAGCACGGCAAGCGGATCGGCGAGGCGCTCGTCGAGCTCGAGTTGTGCACGCAGGACGACGTCATGAAGGCCTTGGCGACTCAACTGGGCCTTGAATACATCGACCTGGAACGCAACCCGCCCCCCAAGGACGCCCTCACCCTGATGCCGCCGGAACTCATCCGCAAGCACCTCGTCCTGCCCATGGGCGAGGATGGCAACCGGCTCAAGGTCATCATCACCGACCCGCTCGATCTCGACACCTTCGACCTGATCAAGTTCCGCATCGGCAAGGAACTCGTGCCGCACCTGGCGCCCGAGGCGCGCGTCCGGGCCTACATCGACGAGTTCCTCACCAAGATGACGGACGACCTGTCGCAGACGATGGCGAGCATCGACCGCGCCAGCATCGACCTCGAGGACGAGCTTGATGCCAAGCCGGACCTGGACGCGGGCGGGGACGGGGGCGACGCGCCGATCATCCGCCTGGTGAATCACATCATCGGCGAGGCGGTCCGGGCGCGGGCGAGCGATATCCACATCGAGCCGATGGGCAACCGCGTGCGCGTGCGCTACCGCATCGACGGGGTCTGCCACATCCGCGACGACGTGCCCAAGAACATTCAGAACGCCGTGATCACGCGCTACAAGATCCTCTCGGGCATGGACATTGCCGAGAAGCGCATTCCGCAGGACGGCCGCATCAAGATGAAATTCGGCGGCAAGCAGGTCGACTTCCGCGTCAGCGCCTGTCCCGCGTACCACGGTGAGAGCATCGTCTTGCGTATTCTGCGGCCGGAATCGGCCAGCGTGGGCATCGCCGCGCTGGGCTTCGAGGAGGACAACTACGAGACCTTCCAGCGCATCATCCGCCGGCCGAACGGCATCTTCCTGGTGACCGGCCCGACGGGTTCTGGAAAAACCACCACGCTGTACTCGGCGCTGCAGGAGCTCAACCGTCCGGACAAGAAGATCATCACCGCCGAGGATCCGGTCGAGTACAACTTCACGGGCATGAACCAGTGCCAGGTGCGTGAGGACATCGGCCTGTCCTTCGCCCGCATCCTCCGGGCCATGCTGCGCCAGGCGCCCAACATCATCCTGGTGGGCGAGATTCGCGACCGCGAGGTGGGCGACGTGGCCATCCAGGCGGCCCTGACCGGGCACCTGGTGTTCAGCACGTTGCACACCAACGACGCGCCCTCCGCGATCACGCGTCTGATCGACATGGGCATCAAGCCGTTCTTGGTGGCCAGCTCGGTGCAGGCCATCATGGCCCAGCGCCTGCTCCGCGTGATCTGCAAGGAATGCAAGGAAGAGGATCGCGCTCCCGACAAGTTCAAGCTCAAGCTGCTGGGCTTCACCGATGAGGAGCTGACCGGCGTTACGTTCTATCGCGGCCGCGGCTGTGCCCGCTGCGGAGGGTCCGGCTACCACGGCCGCCTCGGTGTCTTCGAGATGCTGCAGATGAACAACGAGATCCGCGAGCTGGCCTTCAACCGCGCGCCCACCAGCCAGGTGCGCAAGGCGGCCTACGCTTCGGGCATGCGTTCGTTGCGCGAGGACGGCAAGCTCAAGGTGCTCCGTGGCGTGACCACCGCGGAGGAAGTGCTCCGCGTCGCCCAGGCCGACATTGTGACCGGGGCCGATCTGGAAGATAACTGATTCGCCGGGACGGGCTGCGGCGTTCGCCGCACCGTCTGGCGGAAGAATCGCGAGTATCAACGATGTCCGATCGAAAAATGCCGCCGATCTCCCAGCTCAAGGGACGCCAGCTCGGCCGCATCCTCATCAAGATGGGCCGGATCCGCCGGGCCGAGGTGCACGAGGCGCTGGAGATCCAGAAGCAGCAGCGCCGGCCCATCGGCTCGATCCTGGTCGAACTCGGCCACATCACCAAGGAAGACCTGAACGTCGCGCTCGCCGCCCAGGTGGGCATGGAGCTGATCGACATCGGCGGCATGGACATTCCGCCGGAGATCATCGCCCTGGTGCCGCAGACGATGGCCACGACCTACAAGGTCGTGCCCTACGCCTTTGACCCGGAGCAGAACCGGCTGTCGATCGCGATGGACTCACCGGACAACTTCCACGCGACCGACGACATGCAGACCCTGCTCGGGTTCCGCATCCAGGCCTCGATCGCGGATCCGGACAAGCTGCAGACCGCGATCGACCGCTACTACCCCGAGGGCGGTGCCGAGTCGATGTCGGGCCTGATCGACGAGATCTCCGCGGACGAGGACCTCGCCAAATTCGAGGGTCGCAACGAGAGCATCGACCTCGAGGAACTCAAGGAGCTGGCTGAGGCCAACCCGGTCAAGAAGCTGCTCAACCTCGTGCTCCTCCAGGCCATCCGCGACAAGGCCTCCGACATCCACTTCGAGCCTTTCGAGGACGAGTTCAAGATGCGCTACCGCATCGACGGCGTCCTCTATGAGATGGTGCCGCCGCCGAAGCACATCGCAGCCGCCATTGCCTCGCGCGTGAAGGTGCTCGCCAAGCTCGACATCGCCGAGCGGCGTCTGCCCCAGGACGGCCGCATCGAGCTGCAGATGCACGGCAACCCGATCGACCTGCGTGTGGCGATTCTGCCTACCATGTTCGGCGAGAGCGTGGTCATGCGTGTTCTGGACCGGTCGAACGTGTCGCTGGACCTCGACCGGCTGGGGATGC
>ERZ795053.2460-NODE-2460-length-22352-cov-5.043190_pt1 | contig 22352 bp, 19 predicted proteins | sample MGYA00375137_ERZ795053 | MGnify/ENA primary metagenome ERZ795053 (study PRJEB30182, sample SAMN05720284) | activated sludge metagenome | isolation source: Anaerobic digester | place: Hong Kong | collected 2014-12-17 ...
TGGCAATGGTTTGGCCCGGTTGGGCGTGGAAGGAGATATCCTGTAGGACGACAGCCGATGTATTGTCATTGTTGTCGGTCGCCGCTTGATGGGCGTCGGCTCCAGCATAACGAAAGCTCACCGCCTCAAAACGGATGTCCCCCGCCATTGCCTTAGCCATGCCGGCAGTGTTCTGATCCAACTCCGTTTCGGTAAGGATCATGGCAAGAATGCGGCGGGCGCTGGCCAAGCTCTGTTGCACGACCGAGGAAGTGTTGAGCAGAAAGCGGACCGGTGAGCGCAGCGTGCCCAACAGCGCCATATAGGTGATTACCTGGCCGACCGAGATGTCGCCGGCGCGGAAAAGAAGGAGTGCATGGCCAAAGGCGAGCCCAACCGTCATGCCATAGAGCAACAGCGGCAGATAGCGAGCATTAACCTCTCCCTCACGGACAAAAGCGTCACGATAGGCAGCCGCATTGTCCCGGAAATGCGCCTCTTCCGCCGTCTCCTGCGCAAACCCTTTGACGACTTCAATGCCGGAAACTGTCTCGGCCAAGCCGGCATTCATCACGCCAAAGCGTTCGCGCAACATGCCGGCCACCGGGCGCAGCAGACGATTGTGGCGGCGCAGCGCAAAGGTCAAGCCGGTGAGAAAGAGCAGCGGCATCAGGAGCAATTTGGGGTCGAGCGTGGCAATGGTGACAAGGGGCACGATCAGGGTGATCAGCGACTCAGTTGTCATGCCCAGGGCCGGGCTGACAAACTGATTCACCAACTGCACATCGTTGGTGACGCGCGCCATCAAATCGCCCACCCGCTGCCGGCCATGAAAGGTCTGGCTCTTGCCGAGCAAACTGATGTAGAGTTCATCACGTGCGTCCCGTTCGACCCGTTGGGCCAGCACACGAATTGCCATGCTGTTGACGAGATCAAAGAGGCCAAAGCCCACGTAGCTAGCCACAACGAAGAGCGCGGCGGTGGTCAGTGCGGCAACCGTCGCGCCCTGCATTACCGTGTCAAAGGCACGACCCACCAGCACGGCAGAGAGGCTCTGGAAGGAAGCCATGGCGACGGTAGTCAGCAAAAAAGTGACCAACAAAATTGGGTAGCGCACAATATGCGAGGTCAGCCAACGCACGGGAGAACGACGGTTGTATTGGTATTCGTTGGCGATGGTAAATTCGCGGCGACCGGTCGGTTGCATGGTCGAGCTTTGGTTATGCATCAGCCCTTCCTCGCCCATCGAGTTGGTGGATCTTTTTAGAAGTAGCGCCATCGCCGCAAGCATCCATTCGAGCGCCAAGAAATATGCCGCGGCGCGCCCAAGGGGCTCCCGCTGCTACGGCATGTTTCTTAAGAGGGAGGATCAGCCAATGATTGACGATCACATGGGAGAGTATCCGATTCGACATTGGGATAGCTTTCTAGAGTAGAGTCGAGAATCCGCTTTTGCGAACAATGCATGGAGAGTTGTTCCCAACCCTGGTGCCCCCATGCTGACGGCTATTATAGCACGGGGCGTGACTGGACGATAGTCACGATTTTGCAAGGGCTACGTACTACTGTTGACAGCGAGCCAAGGCAGGGCTATACTGGCACCCAGGTCTGCTGGGGAAGAGACTTTTTTCACGAGTGTTTTGTACCAGAAGTCACAGTTAATTTTCTTAAGAGCAGGGAGCAAAAGCATGCCAATCAGCACATCATCCTTTGGTGACGATCGCGATAGTCGCTACAGTGAATATCAGAGCGAAGATGACTATGAAGCGGAGACCATGGAGTTTCCCGAAGTAACAGCCGACAACGCCGAAGCCTATCTCAAGCGCCTGGGTGGTGGTGTCGAGGAGAAACATAAACGTGTCGAAGGAATCGGCTGGAAGGCACTCATTGACGAGATTGACGGCGGCGTTGCAGTCACCTTTCAAGCACACGACGAACTGCTCGACGATCTGATCCGGCGCTTTGAAGAGTGGGTAGATCGCGGTCTATGAGCGGAAAAGCAAATCACCAACTGCGCAAGATCACCGTGCGGGCCGGCAGCAACATCGCCTTTATTAAATATTGGGGGGTGGACGATGCCATGCTCAATCTGCCACAGACCCATTCAATCAGCATGACGCTGGCCGATGCGCACACAACGACCACGGTGGAATGGTTTCCCGAAGGCGTTCCACCGCGGGAGGAAGCAGGGCTTCGACAGGATCAGCCCACGAAATTCAAGGATGTGATTGAACTGGATGGGAAGCTGTTGGATGAAACCAAAGCGGCACGCTTGGTGCGTCATCTCGACCGATTGCGTGCGCTTGCGGGCGTGACGTATCAGGCGCGAGTCGTCAGCCGCAACAACTTTCCCATGGCTTCGGGAATTGCCAGTTCCGCCAGTGGTTTTGCGGCCTTGACGGTCGCCGGCGTCACGGCGCTTGGACTCGATTTGGATGCAACCCGTCTTTCGGCGATTGCCCGTCTCGGTAGTGGTTCGGCATGTCGCAGTCTTTTTGGCGGCTTTGTCGAGTGGGAACGGGGGACAGATGATGCTACCAGCGTTGCCCATCAACTCCACTCCGAAACCCACTGGGCACTTTCCGATGTGGTAGCGGTGGTCAACAGCGGGGAAAAGGCAGTAAGCAGCGCCGATGGGCATACACTTGCGGCAGAAAGTCCGCTCAACCAAGGGCGCGTGGCCTACGTCAATCAGGTGCTAGGCGAGACTCGCGCCGCAATCGCAGAGCGGGATCTTGGTCGCCTTGGCCCAATAATCGAGCAGGATGCGCTGGCAATGCATGCCGTCATGATGACGAGCACACCCAGTCTCTTCTACTGGCAACCGGGCACAATCGAGGTTATCCAAGCCGTCCGTAGCTGGCGTGAGCGTGATGGATTACCGGCCTATTTCACGATTGATGCCGGCCCCAATGTTCATGTGATTTGTGAGGCGGAGGATGCGGCGACAGTTGAAGAGGCATTGGCCACACTGCCGGCGGTGCAGCGTATCATTGTGAGTCGCCCCGGCAGTGAACCGCAGCAATTGGCGGATCATCTTTTCTGAGTTATGCGTTTGAAGCTCCGTTAGAGTTCATTCATAAATACGTTTGGAGAATCGCTCTGAAGGGGTCGTCAGACTCCGTCGTCTTCTGCCAGGGTCTGGCGACCCTTGGTGAGCAGGCAATCCAATTTTGTTTCCGATTTCGGTTAGCGGGCGACAAAGGGCAGGAAGAGGTGGTTGCTCAGAAGAAGGTTGTTTTCAGCGCCCAGGCCACCAGTTTGCTCACCGTCGACCACCTGCGTCCATTGCGTGTCGGCGCCGACGGCAAGGGCCCGGGCGACATTGATCCGGCCGTGACCGAAATAGAGGTCATCAACACGATTCCCCATCTTGTCCGCAGTAGAGGTAATGAGCTTTTCAAGATCAGCCGGTGTCCGTCTGGAATCTTGGCTAAGCAATAAGCCGGCCAGCCCCGCGACAAAAGGGGCAGCCATGCTAGTGCCACTCATGTAGTTGTAGCCGCCATAGTAGTTGTTGAGATCGTGGTAGGTGCTAAAGATCGCGTAACCAGGGGCTGCCACATCGATGTAATCGCCATAGTTGCTCAAACTCCAGTGACGATCCTGTGCATCCGTTGCGCTGACGGCGATCACGCCCTCGAGTGCAGCCGGATAAAAATCGCGATCGACTCCCATATTGCCTGCCGCAGCCACAATCAACACGCCTTGTGCCTGTGCATAGTGAATCGCATCTTCCAGCGTTTGCGAGGAGACGGCCGCCCCAAGACTTAGATTGATGACGCGTGCACCATTATCAGTTGCGTAGAGTATCCCTTTGGCCACACTAGACCAGGTGCCCGCATTATTTTGATTCAACACCTTGACCGGCATAATACGGCACTGTGGACAAATACCAGCCGAGCCGATACCATTACCGGCAGCGGCGCCGATAATACCGCTGGTGTGTGTGCCGTGGCCGTTGTCATCCATTGGCTCATCATCGTTGTTAATAAAATCGTAGCCGGGCACAATACGAGCACTGAATTCGGGGTGATTTAGGTTGAGACCGGTATCAACCACGGCAATGACAATGGCTGCATCACCTTTGGTATAGTCCCAGGCTTCAGGAACGTGGGTGATCGTCAGTCCATAGCTACGCTCTTCGCTGGTCAACGCCGGATCATTGGGCAGATCCACACCGGTGACGACAATATTTTCTTCGATTGTCAGCACGGTATCGGTTGCTGCGACTACGGCGTTCATACGCGCCCAAGCTTGTGCGGCGACAAATGACGTGTCACCATTTCCCTGGCGGTCCAGATCTAAGGATAGGGAACGCACTTCTGCCACATCAATTTGTGGCAACCAACTCACAACTTCAACGCCAAGTTCTTGTAAAATGGCGTTGCGTTCGTCTGCTGTGCTTTGAGGGGTGAAATGAACGAGGAAGGTTGAGGCACCGCTGTCCGCAGCCTCTACGACGGCGTCATTGGCCCGTGCCGCTTGGGTGGTGCCGGAAAAATACACTAGCGATAGAAGCAGTGCAGCACCGATGATTCGACTGAACAACGCTCGATGGAAAACGCTGGGGGTGAGGCATTCAATCTCTGTTTGTTCAGACATGCAATCGTTTCCTTCACAATTCTATACCCTCATGCACAGATATATCGAGCTAAAGCGTGCATGCACTACGGGCCAGCGGTCAGTTCATCTGTTCGTTACAAGGGTACAAGGAAAATGTGTATGGTGAAACGTCGCATTGTTTCGTGTTCGATGGTCACATCTGGCAGAGTTTTTTTGGAAAATCGCCCAAATGTCCTGGGATTGCTTACGCCGATGCAAGGTAAACTTATTCCCCCCATGACACAACTGATGGCCGTCCTGCGTTTGCGCCGGTGTTTGTACGGCAAACTGTCGGTGCAAGCAATGAATTGCCGTTTACTCCCCACCCCGGTTGACAGCCCTTTATGATTTCAGTATACTGACAGCCCAACTCTGAAATGTGGTATTACAGTCGACAACTACCTCATACCAATGTGAGTTCATTCAAAAAACCGCGCGCTACCCTTCTCATCCCTCAGCAAGGTGATTGCCGGTATTGTCAATGACGCTCAATATTTTGTTCCGTCGTTTCTTGATTTGCATCCTACCCCAATCTGTATTTTTGTTATATCAATTTGCTCTGCAAGGACGTGAGCAACTGGTTTTCCGTGGTAGATCCGCTCTATCCATGGCCTTCGCAACCGCGAATGGTGCCATTGGGCGACAACAGCCTTACTTACATGTATGCGTTGCTGATAGAAGAATGCAAAAGATATCTGTCAACGCATTATCAACCATGGACAACGGCTGCTGTCACACCAGATTACTTGCTCAACATCATCAGTGGTAACACAATTGCCTATACCATTACCATCTCTTCATTGCATGTTGTGACCTGAGTGAATGGCCAATCTCCTATTTCCTACCACTGCAAACACAGAAAACGATCTCTGTTGTCGCTCCGTTTTTGCAGTGGTCAGCGATACGATTGGTTAGTCGGTCGGGAATTGCGACGGGAAAATGAAACAAAATGATGAAGGCTCATCTACGAAACGTGTGAAAACCGCTGAGTTTGTCACAGGAAACTGAGTCTGTTTTCACACTTTCGGCTGACGAGCAAACGATGAAATGGCCGGCATACAAATGAAAAACCTACGATTAGGAGGAAATATGTCACATCTACGACCACGAGCGTTTGCAGTGTGGACCTTTGTGCTTGTGCTGGCATTGGTCTTTGCCGCCTGTGCGCCCACGGCTTCACCAGCCCCATCACAGGCAGAGCCCAGTGGTGATGATGCCGCAGCCGCCCCCGCCACCAGTGCTGACGGCGACAAGCAGATCATCTATGCGCTCTACCAGGAACCGGAATTGCTCAATCCATATATTGCCACCCAGACTGCTGCCGGTGAGGCCAATACCTTCATTATTGAGGGCTTACTCAGTGTCGATCCCGACGGTAACCGTTTCCCAGTGCTTGCCCAGGAAGTGCCGTCGATTGATAACGGACTGGTCTCTGAGGATGGACGGAGCGTCACCTACAATCTCAAAGAAGGCATTTTGTGGTCCGACGGTGAGCCGTTTACCTGTGATGATGTGCTCTTCACCTTTGAGGCTGTCACCAATCCGGAAAGTGGCGCCGTTAGCACAACCGGCTACGATCAGATTGCGTCGGTCGAATGTCCCGATGAGTTGACGGTTGTCGTGACCTACAATGAATTTTATGCGCCGTTCCTTTCACTATTTAGCGCGATCATGCCACGTCATGCCACCGGTGATCCGGTTGACATGGTCAACTGGGACTACAATCGTATGCCCATTGGCACCGGGCCCTTCAAAATCGTTGGGTGGGATTCGGGGGACCAGATCCGGCTGGAGGCCAACGAGAATTACCGCGATTACCCAGAGATGCCGCGCGTCGACAAGATCATCATTCGCATCATTGAAAGCCGCGAAGTCGGCAAGGCGCTCATTACTTCTGGGGAAATCGATATTCTTTGGGACCTCACCGAGGCCGACACCCCTGATTTTGCCGACAATCCGAGCGTGGTTGCCAATATCACCCCTGGTGCCGGTACAGAACGCTTGTTGATCAATCTGGCCGATCCCTCTTTGGATGCGACGGACGATCCCATCAACAATCCGCACCCACTGCTGGGCGATCTGCGGGTTCGCCAGGCCATCCAATTTGGCATCGACAAGCAACTGTTGGTCGATGAATTGCTCTTCGGCGCCACCACGGTCGGCGTCAGCGAGTTGAGCATCGGCTGGGCAAAATGCGACATCCCGACTTCTGTCTACGATCCGGAACAGGCAAAGGCCTTGCTGGATGAGGCTGGTTTCACCGATGAGGATGGCGACGGCGTGCGCGAATGTCACGGCTGCCAACATGCCGAAGAGGGAACACCGCTCCGTCTGAAATATCAGACGACGACCGGTAATCAGTTGCGCGAGGAGTCACAACAGCTGGTCATCGAGATGATGAAGGCCATTGGTGTCGAATTCTACATTGAGAATGTGCCCAGCGACGAGCTCTTTGGTAGCTGGGCCAATGGGGCCTTCCGCAAACATGGAAACTTTGACATTCTCATGTATACGACCAGCGACGGCATTGACCCGCAGAGCCAAATGTTTGGCTACTTCCACAGCTCACAGATTCCGCTCGAATCGAATGCGGGCACCGGCTTCAACTACAGCCGTTGGATCAACGCCGAGGCCGACGCCGCCTTGGAAGCAGCTGGCGCAACCCCAAATGAAGCCGAGCGCGTCGCGCAGTATCAGATCGCTTGCGAACAGATCGATGCGGAGTTGCCGCACATCTACCTCTATGACCGCTCGGAAGTGCATCTGAGTCGCAGCAACATTGTGAACTTCAAAGTCAACACATGGAACAATCAAAGCTGGAATTCAGCTGAGTGGGATAAGGAATAGAGTGCACGGGGGAGAAGCGGCATGAGTCGCTTTTCCCCCGCCCTTCACGCAAGATTGGAGGTGTGTTATAACACAATATATTATCCGCCGAATTCTGCAGGCGATTCCATTGTTGATTGTTATTAGCATGTTGGCCTTCGGGCTAATTTCCATGGCGCCGGGCGGGGTGATGGCGGGCTTTGAAGAAAATCCCAATCTGACACCCGAAGATCTGGCGCGCCTGGAAGAGTCGCTCGGGTTGAATCGGCCCATTCACGAGCGCTATCTTGAGTGGGCAGGGTTGCTCTTGCGCGGCGATTGGGGCCACAGTTTGACCTCCAAACGACCGGTGCTTGATGAGATTGGGGAACGGTTGCCCAACACCTTGCAGTTGATGAGTGTCGCCTACCTCGTTACCTTGCTCCTGGCAATTCCCATCGGAGTTGCCTCGGCGTTGCGTCAATATTCTCTCTTTGACCACCTTGTCACTTTTTGGGCCTTCGTGGGGCAGGCGATTCCCATTTTTTGGTTTGGCTTGATTCTGATTATTGTCTTCAATGTCTGGCTGAAAAATCCTTTTAGCCCCAACTTTGGCTTTGCATGGAGCCATCTCTTTGGCTGTCCCGATTGTTTGCCCTTGATGCCTGGTGGCGGCATGGCGCCCTATGGCGTTGATGACCCGACGATCCTGCAGCGCCTCAAACACATGGTGCTGCCTGTTTCCATGTTGGCGCTCTTTGGTGCGGGTAGCTACACGCGCTACATGCGGGGTCAGATGTTGGAGACCATTCATCTGGACTATGTACGCACGGCGCGCGCCAAAGGGCTACGCGAACGTAAAATTATCATTAGCCATGCCTTGAAAAATGCCGTGACGCCGATTATTACTATTATGGCGCTCGATCTGCCTGGTCTCTTTGGGGGGGCGCTCTTTACGGAAACGATCTTTTCATGGCCGGGGATCGGTCGCCTCTTCTACACCGCAGCCCAACGGGTAGACTTTCCCGTGCTCATGGCGATCATCATGATCAATGCGGCCTTGATTATCCTCTTCAACCTGATTGCCGATGTGGTCTATGCGTTTCTTGACCCGCGCATCCGCTTTACCTAATCGCTATCCTGCAGTGCGCTGTATCCACGCTGCTGGCCGGCACGACATCTGGCATCCCACCGCGTTTCAGGATGGAGACTGACGATCTTACTATGACAACCTTACTATGACAACAACTGCTGCTTCACTTCAATTACAGGCGACCGCAAATCGGGAACGCTCTATGCGCAGCATTATCTGGTATCAGTTCCGTCGTCACCACATGGCGGTGGTTGGCGCGATTATTCTGCTGCTCCTGGTACTGGGCGCCTTTCTCGCGCCGCTGAGTCCCTATGATCCCGAAAACAGCAGTCTTCGGGAACGAGATGAACCGCCCAGCTTGCTGCACCCCATGGGAACCGATAGCTTGGGCCGAGATATGCTCACGCGGCTGCTCTATGGTGGACGTATTTCGCTAACCATTGGGCTATTGGCCACGACCCTTGGCATTACGATCGGCACGACAATCGGCGCGTTGTCCGGCTTTTATGGTGGCCACACCGATAACTTCCTTATGCGCCTTACCGATCTCTTTTTGACGTTGCCACGCCTTTTTATGCTAATCATCATGACATTGCTATTGCGCACCCTGGATCTACCCGGCATGGATCTGTTGCGCGCCAATGGTGGCGTGGGCGGCATCATTCTGATCCTGGGTATCCTCTCTTGGACCGGAACGGCGCGCCTGGTACGCGGGCAATTTTTGGGGCTTAAAGAGAAAGAATTTGTGGAGGCGGCCCGCACATTGGGCATCAGTAACATCCGGATTGTCTTCCGCCATGTCTTGCCCAACACCGCCACCCCAGTGATCGTGGCTGCCACGCTACTCGTTGCCGGCACCATTATCTCCGAGTCCGGCCTGAGTTATCTGGGCTTTGGTGTGCAACAACCGACCCCAACTTGGGGCAACATGCTCAACAGTGCACAGGATGAAATGCTAAAGGGCCACTGGTGGATGGCATTCTTTCCTGGCCTCATGATCTTTCTCACCGTGATTTCGATCAACTACATCGGCGACGGCCTGCGCGACGCACTAGACCCACGCAAACTTCAGTAAAGACTTGTCATAGTGGCAGCTCACATTTACGTCTTACGTCTTACGTCTTACGTTTTATGTTTCACATTTCACGCAACAAACCCAAACCATGACAGATCAAACAACGATTCTCAAACAACGCGTACAAGAGTACATTGACGAAATGGCTGATCAGCTGATCCACATCAGCTTGACCTTACATGCCAATCCGGAATTGGCCTTTGAAGAATATCAGTCGATGGCCCTGCTGGCCGACACCGCCGAACAACACGGCTACGCTGTCGAACGTGGCGTGGCCGGCTTGGAAACATCCTTTGTCGCTACGAGTGTGGGCAAAGCACCGGGACCGACGGTGGCCTTTGTTGCCGAATACGATGCACTCCCCGGCATCGGTCATGCCTGCGGTCATAACATTATCGGAACAGCAGCGTTGGGCGCCGGGTTGGCGATCCAGGCGGTTCGCCGCGACCTGCCCGGCACGGTCAAGGTGATCGGGACGCCGGCTGAGGAACGGGGCGGCGGCAAGGTCATTATGGTCGAGCGCGGCATCTTTGACGACATCGATGCCGCAATGATGGTCCATCCCGGCGCCAAAGCCATGACGACGCGCGGCACCCTGGCCTCGAACAAGCTCCGCTTTGAGTTTTTTGGGAAGTCGGCCCACGCCGCGGCGGCACCGGATCTGGGGGTCAACGCATTGGACGCCTGTATCCACACCTTTGTCAATATCAATGCGCTGCGCCAACATGTGACGCCCGATGTGCGCATTCATGGCATTATCACCCACGGTGGTGAGGCACCCAATATCGTGCCGGCCTATGCCGCAGCCGAATTCAGCGTGCGCGCCGCCTCCTCGGAAGCATCCTTTGCCGTGGCCGACAAAGTCGCCCGCTGTGCCGAGGCAGGGGCATTGGCCGCCGGTGCCGAGGTGAAAATCCACCACACCACGCACTATGCGAATCGGCTGGCCAACCCGACGATGGCACGCCTCTTTGAAGAGAATATCACGCCACTGGGCGAGAATGTACAAGTACCGGCGCCGGGAGAACGCATGGGATCGAGCGACATGGGCAATGTGAGCCAAATCGTGCCGGCGATCCACCCCTATGTGACCATCGTTAACCCAGGGACAGGGGGCCACACCCCGGAATTCGCCGCGGCTGCCGCCAGCGAACGGGGACACCAGGCGCTGATCCGCTCGGCCAAAGCGATGGCGATGACGGCCGTTGACCTGTTGACGCAGCCCGCTTTGATGGCACAGACCAAAGCTGAATTCGAGGCAATGATCGACCGCAATGCTGAGTGGCGCAAGCGGCGCTTCTTCAGCTAAACCACGATAAATGACACAGAGCACACAGAAGAGCACACAGAAGAGCACACAGAGGAAAGATTCTCTGTGTGCTCTGTGCCCTTGGCGTGCCCTGTGTTTTTGGTTGTGGCTCTATTACATCGTGCCTTCGGCGTTTCTCCTTTTGCTCAACTGCGATCCGGCTGCACAAAGCGACCTGCACCTGCTTCTCCCACGATCTTGCCCTGTTCATAGACCACTGTTCCGTTGACAATCGTTGTGTCAACATGGCCCTGTTGCGGACGACCGTGGTAGAGCCGTTCTGTCACTTTGCTCTTGGTGAACCATTGGCTGCTGTCGATGGTGCTGCGCTCGCGGGGATCGTAGATCACGAGATCGGCGTCAGCACCAGGTTGTACGACGCCCTTCCGTCCATAGAGATGGAAGAGGCGCGCCGGTTCACTGCTCGTCATTTGCACCGCTTGCTCAAGGGTGAGATGGCCGCCGGATAACGCTTCGGTCATCACGAAAGGGACCAGGGCTTCAACGCCCGGTGCACCGATGGCTGAGTTCCAGATATTTTCAAGTCCGCGTTCCTTTTCCGTCAGAGTAAAGGGGCTGTGATCGGTGGTAATGGCGGCGAGAGAGCCGTCGAGCAGGCCATCCCAAAGGGCAGCCTGGTCGTTAATGGTGCGCAGTGGGGGCTTAATCATGGCAAAAGGACCGTGCTCCAGCATATCCGCTTGGGTAAAGAGTAAGTAGTGCGGGCAGGTCTCGCCGGTCATCGGCAAGCCATTCTCCTGCGCCGATTGGAGCACAGCCAATGCCTCCGCACAAGAGACATGCGCGATGTGTACATGGGTGCGCACGGCCTGGCAGATGATCGCCAGTTGGGCCACACTCATCGCCTCCACCACCGGCGGGCGGCTGGCCAGGTAATCAGTTGAGCCTTGCCCCCCGCTGGCCTTGGCCCGTCGCTCAAAGAGCTGGATCAACGATTCATTTTCGGCGTGCACGGAGACGAGCAGCCCGGTCTCTTTGATTAACTCCAGTGCGGTGTAAATAGCCGCCTCTTCCTCCAAGCAGATCCCCAGGAATTCATCTTCCCGACCTTTGGGTACGGCGTGGGTAAAGATCTTGAAACCGCAGGCACCGGCATCGGCCATCCCCAGGATCTCATCGCGATTGAGCAGCCCAGGCGCGCCATAGAGACCGAAATTGACCACCGCTTCGGATACCCCCAACGCCTTGCGCGCTTCCAAAATGTCACGTCGGGCACAGCCGGGCGTGCTAATCGGCATCTCCAGGATCGTGGTTACGCCGCCGGCTGCCGCGGCGCGTGTCTCGGTGGCGAAGGTGCCCCGTTGGGGGTGGGCAGGGGCGCGCACGTGAAAGTGGATGTCGATGATACCGGGCAACAACAGCTTCCCTTCGGCGTTGATCTCTCGACGTGCAGCGGACAAACCACCGTTGCGCGCTACCGTGGCGATCTTATCTTCTTCCACCCCGACATCAGCTTGAAAGCTACCCAACTCGGTGACAACAGTTGCCCCTTTGATGGCAATATCTAACATCATACCCTCCTGTCAAGGACTCACAGTATAACTTGACGGTATCGCACGAACTTTGTAAATCGCCATTGGCGCAGAGAGTGGAGCGGCGACTATACAAGTTTCGGCATACCACTTATCACTTTGGGGGCATCAATTTCGTGGCGATATCATAGTTTGCGGGAAAGGAGTTGTCAACTCGATTGTGGTATACTAAATTGCGACCTGGTGATTGAAGTAGCCAGTGGCACCGCCAAAGACAGGGAGCGCGCTTTGGTCACAAGTGATGCGAGTATGCGATTACCGGCATTCCCGACTATGGCTTCTGCAAATAATAAAACACCCCATCCTGTAGGCGCCTAGAAGGATTGATTTTCTTGCAATGGCCTATTGGATCATTGATCCGAAGAGGGAAGTGGTCATTGGTTGACAGTTAATTGCTGACGAATATGGCGAGCACGGCGCCTTTACCGGCACAGATCGCGTTACGTCGGTCTTGTTTTCGGAAATTGAGATTCCGGTGCGCCGAATTCTCGAAAAACGGTAAAGAAAAACCATCAAATAATTCAGGAGTAGCTTGAAGGAGCAGGCAGATGGCCCACGAGTACTTGAAAGGCATTTACAATATCACCCCAACCCCTTTTCACCCCGACGGCTCGCTTGATGAGCCCAGTCTGGCCACCTTAACGAAATTCAACATCGACAAAGGGGTTGACGGCATGACGATCCTCGGCGTCATGGGGGAGACAAGTAAAGTGACCGATGCTGAGCGCGACCGCATCATTGCTGGTGTGCTCGATGCTGCCGATGACTTACCGATCTGTGTCGGCACCACGCACACGGGTACCGATGGCTGTGTGGCCTACAGCAAACGGGCACAGGAATTGGGTGCCAAGGCGGTCATGGTGGCGCCACCGCTGCTGGCTCGGTCCAACGAAGAAGCAATGCGCCGTCACTATCTCACCGTGGCCGAAGCAATTGACATTCCCGTCGTCGTGCAGGATCACCCGGCCAGTTCGCGCGTCTATATGAGTGTTGACTTTATAGTGAAGCTGGCGGAAGAAGCACCCCAATGTAACTTTCTCAAGTTGGAGGATGTGCCGTGCCCGCCCAAAGTGGCAAAAGCACGGGCGGCAAAACCTGATATGGTCATCTTTGGTGGTTTGGGGGGGATGATGTTTTTGGAAGAGCTGAAGAGTGGTGCCGATGGGGCGATGACGGGCTTCGGCTTTCCCGATATTCTTGTCGACATCTATCGCCAGTACACCAGTGGTGACATCGATGGCGCCACTGCAACCTTCTACCGCTACTGTCCGTTGATTCGTTTTGAGGCCCAGGATGGCATCAGCATGACCTTGCGCAAAGAGATCTATGCGCGACGGGGAGCCATCGCCTCGGCCCAAGCGCGCCGACCATACATGGCGCTTGATGAAGGAACGTTGCGCGATCTTGATGATCTGCTCACCCGCCTCGATTTACAGGGGAAATAGGGCGTACATGGCTAGGCATCGGTGGCACCGGTGGTTTGTGCTGACCTTGAGCATTTTCCTCATGAACATGAGCTTGTTCGTGAGCGGGTGTGGCATGCGTGTTGGTGGCGGCGAAATGGCGGCCCAAGCCGATGACGCCCCACTGGTTGTCGATCTGCCGGCACTCTATATCGACTATGATCGCAGCGGCATCGCCCGTGTCGGTTCGGTGCCGGTGACGACCTTGGGCGATACGCTGGGGATCGATCTCTCAGCGCTCAACTTGGCACCGCAACAGCTCGAGCAGATCATCGATGCCCATATCCAGCACATCCAGATAACTTCCTTGCCGCAGCGGCTGTTGATCTTGATCAATGGCCGCGTGGTCCCTTCGCTGGGTTGGGCCACCGCTGAATTGGAGAATACCGGTGCGACGCTTGCCGCTCTCGTGCCGGCCCTTGCCCCCCTTGAACCACTATTGCCTATTGCCGCCGAGATGGGCATCGGCCTGGTCTTGCGTTTCCCCCTTGCTCCTGGAGCGACACCGCTCGCACTTGAACTCCGTCCCCATGAGCCGGCCCGTGGCGAGGTTGACCAAGAAGCTTATCTAGCTGCGATTGGTGGCCTTCCCCCACGTTGGACCATCGACGTCTATTACCAGAATGACGGCACGTGGCGCGTCGATGGTCTGGACGCCGCGGCATGGAGCCAGAGTGTACCGCTGCCGTGGGAAAAACTCAATCTGGATGTTGCCCATCTGCATGCGCTACGCAACGGCGGCATTGAAGAATTGATCCTTTCGTCCAACCGTGAGGGGCTTTTTCTCCAAGTTAATCAAGAGCCACTGCCTTACTTGTCGTGGACCAACGGCGCGTTGCAGAATGTGGTTACGCTGGCCGATGAAGGGGGGATCTTTCAGCAGTTGTTGGGAGATAGCGCCACCGCCTACTCGCTGGCCACAACGCTCGAGCGGTTACTGCCCCTGGCACAGTTGACTGAGCTTGAGCTACGGGTACACTTCGCAACCAATGGACCAGAGTGAGAATAAGGTATGGACAAGGTGGCTATGAGTTGTAGTACTGAGGGTTGAGAAAGCGGGTCAGCGCAAAGGTGACGGCGGTCTCCAGGGCACTTTGCCGGGTAAGCAGATTGTGGGTAAAGATGCCAATAGCCCCCTGCCGATGACGGGTGTTCTCTTCGCCTGTCAGTTGATCCATCAGGGGTCCCAGTTCCGCGCCGTCCCGCAAGCGCGCCGCGATTGTCTGCGGTAACAGAAAACGCCCGCTGCCGCCAATGCCAATGTTACCAGCCTGATCGACGATCACGGCCCAGCCGGTACCAAACATGCCATGAAGCGTATCGGCGGTGTTGCCCTCGAGACCCACAGCGAGATCAGCAGTGGTGGCAAGCAGTGCACGTTGCGCTCGATTGGTTGCGCCGACGATGGCCTCATCATCACTCAGAGGTTGGGCCCGCACGCCGGATTCAACCGCAACGGCAGAAAATGTCACAGCTGGCCAGACTCGCTGGATGGCGAGCGTTGCCGCCGCAACTTTCACCGGGTTTGTGGAGCCGATGGCAACCGTTTGTATCCTATTATGCATGTGATCACCCATCCGTACAGCATTTACATTGCATTGATCGTTGGCCTGCCGCCCATTGGGCGGTGGCCAGCACATAAGGGCCGTCGGACGAGGTGCCATGACCGACACAACGGATGATGCCGGCTTGCTAGCGCTGGTGGCGCGAATCCGCGCGGCCGGTCTGGTTGCATCGCTACGCACCGATCAGGCATTGGATCTGCTCTTGGAAGTGGGGGATGCACTGCTCGCGACGCCGGTACTTGTCGTGGCAATTCCCATGAATCATCCGGAGGCAACAGCGCTGTTGGCGGCCTACCGTGAACGCTACGGTGACAACCTGCTCATCGGCGCCGGTGCAATCACCACATTGCCGACAGGCACAGCGGCATTGGCCGCCGGCGCCGAATTTTTGTTGACCAGCCGCTACGAGACATCACTGCACACCTTGGCCACCCGTTGCGGCGCCCTCTATATTCCTCCGGCCACGGCACCAGCCGCGCTACCGGCACTGGCGATGACGAACGTTCTCATGGCGACAGTACAATCTTCAGTTCTCAGAAGCACAGCACCCTGGTCCCCGACAAGCAGCCCCGCGTTGTTAGCCACCGCCACTGAGCACACGAATGATATTACCGCCTGTGCCAGGGCAGGTGCGGCGGCACTCACCGTAGAAAAGCTACTGTTCCCCACACCAAGTTGGTCCATGCCCACCATGATTCGTCAGGCTCGCCTGTTGCGACGTACCTGGTTTGCAGCCACGGTCGTTTAGTGTCTATCCGTAAATTCTCTGTTCCCGCTGAGCCACAACCGAATTTACGGATAGGTTCTTAGTATTCACCATAGCGTATTGTGCGACAGCGTTGGCATCATCTGCTGGTACGTGGAGAATTGTTAATGGAGGAGCAGCCACAGCCGTGGCAAAAAGATAAGCGCCGCGATGAGAATACTCCCCAACACGGCAATCAACAGCGCACCGGCAGCAGCATCTTTGGCGATCTTTGCCAAAGGGTGATAGCCCGGTGACACCAGGTCAATGGCTGCCTCAATCGCGGTATTGACAGATTCCAGTGCAAGGATCACGCTAAAGATCAGTACGAGCGCCACCCACTCCCAACGTGTCAACCCGAAGGCAAATCCCACCGCAGTAACGCAGCCCACTGCGGCAACTTCAATCCATGCATTGGGCTGTGTGCGGATTGTGTAGAGGGCACCGGCAGCGGCAGCACGCAAACTAAACCAGCGGCTCGCCCAAAAGCCACGATCGCGCCCGGTCAGTGCTCCGTGGGTGATCCTTTCGCTTGTTGGGGCCTCCACGGTGGGGCGAAGCGATGGCGAGTTAGCCATGAAACGCATCCGCCTGATAGATACGATTGGTGAGTTGCTCATCGCCAAAGTGGGCTAGAATTTGCCGCTGTAATGTCCACATCTCGGTCTCTTCCTCCTCTGAGCCATGATCGTAGCCCAAGAGGTGAAGCACACCATGAACCGTCAGCAGGCGCAACTCTGCCGTCACGCTGTTCTGATACTCCGCGGCCTGGCGGGTCGCATAGGGATAGGCAATGATGATGTCCCCCAAATAGTCGGCCAACTCCGTGGCCAATTCATCCGGTAATTGCGCCTCATCCGCCGCACTCTCGGCGTCGTCCTCTTCGCTTTCCTCAGCTTCGCAATCATCCCACTCGTCGTCGTATGCGTTCTCGCCATTGTCCGCAAGCACTATCACTCGTGGATCGGGGATAGGTGCGGGATCTTGGTTGGCAAAACTCAGCACATCGGTGGGCTTATCAATGCCGCGGTAGGTGCGGTTCAACTCCTGCACGGTCTCATCATCGGTAATGACGAGGCTGAGGAGGGCATGCTCTTCACCGCAGGCTGTCAACGCGAGCGCTGCGGCCTGCAACAGTGTTGCGGAGTCAACGAGATCCGCAAACGTATCATCGATTTCAAAGTGGATTGAATGACTCATAGGGCTGGATCAGTTACTGTCAACCGGACACGCTCACATCTTCTTCAACACCGGCAACCTCCTGCTCAACCGGAGCCGGCTTTTCCGGTGCATGGGCTTTGTGCCCATTGGTAGCCGGTGGCGCGGCTTTGGGCTCGGCACGCTGAACCGGTTCTGGGTAAGAGATGCGTGGGTGGTGCACGCCCTGTAATACCTGCACAAAGACCTGGCGTACTGTTTGGAGATCTTTAAAGGTTAAGTCGCAGTTGTTAAGCGCGCCCTCGGCCACGCGACCATCGATCAATTTATTGACGAGTGCCTCCAACTCTTCTCGTGTACTGGGGCGAACGGAGCGCACCGCTGCTTCACAAGTATCGGCCAACAAGAGAAGTGCGGTCTCTTTACTGCGCGGGTAGGGGCCTGGATAGCGAAAATCTTCCGGATCCAACTCTTCGCCCTCTTCGGCATCGCGCTGTGCCTGTTGATAAAAGTACTGCATGAGCGAGTGGCCGTGATGTTCGCGGATAAAATCACGGATCCGGGGCGGCAAACGGTACTTTTGCGCCAGATCGAGCCCATCGGTGACATGACTGATAATAATCTGTGCACTCGTTTTGGGATCGAGCTTATCATGGGGCGATGTACCTTCCATGATATTCTCTGTAAAGAAATAAGGGCGCACAGTTTTACCAATATCGTGATAGTACGCGCCAACACGCGCCAACAATGCGTCCACACCGATGGCCGCCGCGGCCCGTTCTGCCAGATTGCTCACAATGATGGTGTGATGGTAGGTTCCCGGCGCCTTGAGGAGCAGTTGTCGCAAGAGTGGGTGCGCCGGGCGACTCAACTCGCTCAACTGCAAGCTGGTGGTGAGATTGAAGAGATTGCCCAAGACAAAATAGCCGATCAGTGCCACGCTAGCCGACAGCCCGCCATTGAGAATAATGCTGAAATAAAGCGGCGAATTGTACGACAGACCGGTTGTGGACAAATCGATCACGGTGTTACGAAATGCCACATACGTTAGAAAATTGGTGAGCGCCACGCCCAACCCTGCCCACAGGAAGGAACTCAGCCGTTCGGCGCGCCCCAAAATGAGGGCACCGGAAAGAGCACCAAGGGTTGCATAGGAGACCATCAGGATGTTGTTGTTGCTGAGAAAATTGACCGTCAGGGAAAAAGCAATGATCAAGACCACAGCAATGCGCAGATCGATGAGCACCGTTACCAGCATGCTCATTGCAGCCAACGGATAGAGATAGGGCACCCAATCGTGAATAATAATCATGAACTTTGCCGCCAGCAACCAAATGACAACAATGGCGGCCAAGGCAGCCAATTCCTGGTAGTTGAGTAAGGTAGCAGGGCGCAGACGGTAGATGGCGCCAATGGCAGTGGTAAGGACCAAAACGCTCATAACCGATGCCCGCAATACGTGCCACCAATCCCACTCACTCTGAAGTAACCCAAGTTGGGTTAACGCTTCTACATCCTCTGCGGTCGCCACATCCCCGGCGCGAATAATCGTTTCTCCCCGCGCAAACGAATGGAGTTGTGCAGGAACCGCATTGCGGGCCGCCTCTTTCATCTCTTCTGTACGCGTTGGGTTGTAAATGCTATTCGGCCGGATGAGCGCACCGGTAAGACGGACCGTAATGGCACTGACCTCATCGCTGAGATCTGTGTCAATCAGCGAAGTGAGGCGCCGACGTGCGCTGGCAACAGTACTTTCGCGAATCTCTTCCGCCATGATGCGATCAAGGGCACGGGGTGTTTCGTTTGCCACAGCAGCCCATTCCTCTTCATCCAATTCCTGGATCTGAAAGGCTTCCTCCGCACTCAACTTCAAGTCATCAATCGCACGCAAGTAGTCGGTCTGTAATTCGGGTGAAAGATAGGGATCACGCCGCACAATCGCGATAAAGTCCAGGATTTCACGTGCGCGGTTCTTCTGTTGGCGGCGCACACGGCCTTCGCTACTGTCGAATTGATCGGGTACGCTCTGGGCAGCCCGTTCGCGCGCTTGTTCGGTTAAGATTTCACTCTCATAGACAATCGGCGCCGGCGCGACAATGTCATAGGGCGCGACATCTCCCGCATTCAGATGAAACTGACGATTGCCTGGTGTCTGCCAGGCGAAGAGCGTTGTCATGAGTATGCTAACGGAGCCAACCAGCGAAAGTACCACGCCATGGTTAACCCACTGTGACGGCCGTATTGCAAAAAATGCAGCCATAATTCTCGGACCCTCTCGCATCTGTATGCGGTAGAACATCTCAGTCTTGCCTGCTGCACCTACGCAGTCAGCAGGCGCCGTGCAACCTGGTTGACCGCTTTACCATCTGCAACCCCTTGCACGCGTGGCATGGTAGCAGCCATGACCTTCCCCAATTCGCGTGCCGATGTGGCACCTGTTTCGGCTATCACCTCACGGACAATGATTTCAATCTCTGCTTCGGATAACTGTTGGGGCAAATACTTCTCCAGAACGGCAACTTCAGCTAGCTCGGCATCGGCTTTATCGGTGGCCCCCAATTTGGTGTACTCTTCGGCACTGTCGCGACGCCGTTTGACTTCGCGTTGGATAGTGGTCAGGATCTGTTCCGCGGAAAGCGCGTGATCGGCACCGGCTTTGCGCGCCTCTGTCAGCGACGTCTTGACTGCGCGCAACGCGATTTTGGCCACATCATTGCGATCACGCATCGCTTGGCGCAAGTCCGCCTCGATTTGCTGTTCAATCGTGATTTGTGTATCTGTCATTGTTGTATCTCTCTAGAAAAAGCATCGGAATTGGGTGTATTGCGCTTGCATTGCAAGTGGATCACAAGAAGTTCGCGATGGCGCAAGCGATTCGCGTCACGTAGGTGCTATTCATCCGATGGGGTTGAGAGTTCCATCTCTCTGGAACGGATGTAACTTGGGGGATCTTGTTGCATCATGGCCTTCATGATCCTATCCAGCCATGCCGAGAGCGTTGCCTTGTAACGGAGAAGAGCAAAAGCAAAGAGCCCGAAGCCCGCAATAATCAGGGTAAATTGCCACCAGGTCAACGCAATGACACCAGCACCAATGGCCGCGGCCACAAAGACACTAGGCACACGAATCAACAAAGTAATCAGCGCAATGTGATGGAAACGTACTTGTGATAACCCGGCCAGATAAAAGGGTGCGTCGCCGGTGGGGCCAAGCAACAAAATAAACCAAACATAGATGCTGTCTGTGTGGATATATTCTTCCCACTGCTGAAGGCGATGGACACCAATCACGCGCGCAACCAAGGGCCGGCCAAAGGTGCGCGCCAGCCACATCGCGCTCATCGAACCAGCAAAGAGCCCCAAAGTGCTCCACAAGCCACCCCACCAAGGACCATACAAAAACCCGGCAGCCAATTGCACAATATAGCCGGGAATCGGTGCAACAATGATTTGAATGGCATTAAAACAGATCAAGGCAATCGGTCCCAACCACCCCAGATCATCGACAAACTGCTGTAACTCCTTGCGGTCGCGCACGATCACCTGGATGGCCGGGCCAAATTGCCAAGCGATAACAGCGGCTACCGCAAGAAGGAGCGCAGCCACAAACACTCTTCGGTTGCGAACAAAGTTTCTCAACTTCCTTAGGACCATAGGTAAACCGCTACGAATCTACTGCACTCCTGAACTTTTTTGAGCCACGCATGGTGGCGACATACACAGCGACTAACGCTATAATGAACGCCACGCCCAAGGTTTGGGCTACATTCTAAGTCGACTTTCATGCGTTCATTATACTCTCTGCTGTTGTGGTGTCAATAGTAGGTACATTCCAAGTCAATTCAGCCAACACGGGTCGGTGATCCGATGCCTCTTGTCCGCTGGGTTCTTGCCAGATCCGGCAAGCCGTCACCAAGGGAGCCAGTGCAGCGCTGGCAAAGATATAGTCGATGCGCAGATGGGTATCAGTGGCCGGGATATAGCTCTGCTGGCCGACAACACCGTGGGCCCGCAACAGATCGACATAGCCGTGCTTCTCCATCTGGGCAATAACCTGTGGTCCCGTTGCCCCAGCAGTCAGGTTCTGTCCTTTTTCATGACGCATAAGTTGTGCGAAAGCGTCCTGTCGTTCCGCAAAGTCCCACGGGCTAATGGCATTGAAATCACCCAGGACAAGGTGCGGACGGTTGCGGTCGCGCACGAACCACTGTCGGGCGACACGCAGTTGCAGGAGACGAGCTGCCTCATCGGTGTGATCGAGATGGGTGACATAGAGGGTCAAAGCCTGTTTATCGGGCAACAGCACTCTTGCCTCCAATAGCCCACGTTGCTCCTTTCCAGCCAGTAGCGCTTGCTGATCCTCATCTTTGGGTGTGAGATGGTGGGCTGCGCTGGCGATAATGGGCCAGCGACTGAGCAGGGCGTTGCCATATGCTTCTTCCGGTATCCGATCTTGAGCCGGCCAACGCAAGCAGGGGCCAAAGACATAGTGCATGCCTAACCGTTGCGCCAAAGCGGCCAATGCCGGCTGGGTGCTACCCGGCACCGAACGGGGATAAAAAACCTCATTCAGCCCAACAATATCTGCACCGGTAGCGGCAACAACGTCCCCGACCGCCGTCAGATTATCTTGACCATCCTGCGTGCGCCAACCGTGGATGTTGTAAGTGAGAATTCGTATCATTCGGTTTGCCTATGGATTTTGGGGCGGCATTGCACGAATTATGTAAAACGCGATTGGTCCAGAGTTTGGTCCAGAGTAATGGATTGGCGATTTACATAAAGTTCGGCATACCGCCGATTTTGGGTGGTAAAGCACAACTTGTGTAACTTAGAGATCGGTTTAGAGAATAGATGGCAAGAAACACAACATTTGGCACACCACCCGATTTTGCGCCGCGTTGCGAAGCTCTAACAATAACAATCGTAACACGTACACCGATGGCTATCATGTTACCAATGAGTCATGTTACCAATGAGTCATGTTACCAATGAGTCATGTT
>ERZ795053.2462-NODE-2462-length-22348-cov-21.513031_pt1 | contig 22348 bp, 19 predicted proteins | sample MGYA00375137_ERZ795053 | MGnify/ENA primary metagenome ERZ795053 (study PRJEB30182, sample SAMN05720284) | activated sludge metagenome | isolation source: Anaerobic digester | place: Hong Kong | collected 2014-12-17 ...
CGCGAGGCGCTGGCGCAAAGCAGCGAATCACTGGGTGCCGATTTCGAACGCGGCATGGACATCGACCGCCTGCTGGCGCGGCGCGCCCGGGATGTCGATGCGGTGCTGGTGGCGGCGTGGCGGCGCGCCTTGCCGGAGAACTCACCGGCCTGCCTGATCGCGACCGGTGGCTACGGTCGTGGCGAGCTGTTTCCCGAGTCCGACATCGACCTTCTGGTGCTGGTCGAATCCGCCGATGAGGCGCTTTTTCGCGACGGTCTGGAGCGATTTTTCGCCAGTCTCTGGGATATCGGCCTGTCACCCGGGCATGCGCTGCGTTCGCTTGAACAATGCGTGCAGCTGGCCGCCGACGACCTGACGGTGGTGACCGCGCTGATGGAAGCGCGGCTGCTGGCCGGTCCGCCCGAGGCCTTTGACGCATTGATGACGGCCATTTCTCCGGACCGGATGTGGCCTGCCTCCGACTACTTCCGCGCCAAGCGGCAGGAGCAGATCGAGCGCCACGCACGTTACAACGACACCGCCTACAACCTGGAGCCCAATCTGAAGGACGGCCCGGGCGGCTTGCGAGACGTGCAGACCCTGCTGTGGATGGCGCGGCGGCTGCTGGGTCGAGGTGGCCTTGCCGCGTTCGCCGCCAGCGGCGCGCTGGGTGAGGACGAGTTTGGCACGCTGGAGCGCGAACGTCGGGCCCTGTCGCGCCTGCGCTTCGGCCTGCATCGGGTAGCCGGACGCCGCGAGGAGCGCCTGCTGTTCGAACACCAGAAGGAACTGGCGCGGCTGTTTGGCTTCGAGGACCGGCACCGGGAGAATCTGGCGGTCGAGCAGTTGATGCAGGGCTTCTATCGCAGCGCCGCACTGGTCCTGCGCCTGAACTCGCGCATCCTGCAGCGCTTCGAAGAGCATCTGTCCGCGGCCAGTGGCGAAGGCCCGGAGGCGCCCGTTGCGCTGGAGGATGGTTTCGAGATCCGCCGTGGCTACCTGGCGGTCGCCGATGTTTCGCGGTTCCGTCGCGAGCCGCTCAGCATCCTGCGCCTGTTCCAGGTCTGGCAGCGGCTTCCTTCGGTATCCGCGCTTCACTCGGAGACCGCGCGTGCCCTGGGCGAGGCGCTGGATGTCGTCGGCGACCAGCTGGATGGCGATCCCGAGGCGGCACGCGAATTCATGGCCATCGTGCGCGGGCCCGGCGCGGTGGATCAGCTGTCGCGCATGGCGCGTCTGGGCGTGCTCGGTCGCTACCTGCCGGCTTTCGGGCGTGTGTCCGGCCGAATGCAGTTCGACCTGTTCCACGTCTACACCGTGGACGAGCACACGCTGGCGGTGCTGCGGAACATCGCCAGTTTCGCCAACGAGAAATCCGCCGACCGCTTTTCGCTGGCGCACCAGGTATGGCCACGCCTGCGCAAGCCGGAGCTGCTGTTGCTGGCCGGTCTGTTCCACGACATCGCCAAGGGTCGAGGTGGTGATCACTCGGAACTGGGTGCGGAGGATGCCCGCGCCTTCGGGCAGCAGCATGGATTGACGGCGGCCGAAACCGACCTCATCGAATGGCTGGTGCGCCAGCATCTGCTGATGTCGGTCACCGCTCAGCGCAAGGACATTTCCGACCCCGAGGTGGTGCAGACCTTTGGTCGGCAGGTCGGTGATCGCGAACGCCTGGACTACCTCTACCTGCTCACCGTGGCCGACATCGCCGGCACCAGTCCGAAGCTGTGGAATGCCTGGAAGGATCGCCTGCTGGCCGACCTCTACGCCGCTACGCGCTTTGCCCTTCGCCGCGGGCTGGAGCATCGCGCCTACGCCGAGGAGCGCATCGCCGAGACCCGCGAGGCGGCCCGTGAGCGCCTGCACAAGGCCGGACTCGATGACCAGCGAATCGACGCGGTGTGGGCCGAGTTCCCGGACGAAAGCTACCTGCGCTACCGGCCCGAGCAGATCGCCTGGCAGACCATCGGCATCACCGGGCATCACGCGCGTCATCCTGACGATGACAATGCCGCGCTGGTGCTGGCGCGCCCGCATCAGCGGCCGGGTGCGCTGGAAGTCTTTGTCTACTGCCCGGATCGCGACGGCCTGTTCGCCACGGTGGCGGCGGCGCTGGATCGTCTGGAGCTGCCAGTGGTGGAGGCGAGGGTAGTCAACTCGCTGCGTGGCATGAGCCTCGACACCTTCCAGGTGGTCGACACCGGTCGCGGCGTGATCGATCCGGAACGTCGTGCCCAGGTGATCGTGGATCGCCTGGATCGCGCGCTGGCGAAGACGCCATATCGCGTTGATCCCGTGCGCCGCGCGGTGCCGCGCCAGTTGCGCCACTTCCGCATGCCGGCGCAGGTCGAGTTCCGGCAGATACCCGAGCATGACGTCACCGAGCTGAGCCTGGTCTGTGCCGACCGGCCCGGCCTGCTGGCGCAGGTTGCTGCGGTGCTGCGTGAACATGACCTCCGCGTCCACGACGCACGCATCGCCACCTATGGCGAGCGCGTCGAGGACATCTTCCAGATCAGCGACGAGGCGGATCACGCCATCGTCGACGAGGCCCGACTTGCCGCCCTGCGGCAGGCTCTGGTCGAATGTGTCGACTCCGCCTACGGAAAGGAAACCGGGAAAGCCTCATGACTGTGACCACGCCCGCCACGGACGCCGCGCTGGCCAAGCGCATCAACGAAGCCTGGGAATATCGCGCCGAACTCGGCGACTGCGACTGGACGTCGCTACGTGGCGATATCGACGCGGCCATATCCGGCATCGAGGCCGGTCGGCTGCGCGTCGCCGCGCCATCAGCCGGTGGTGGCTGGGTCGTCAACGAATGGCTGAAAAAGGCGGTGCTGCTGTATTTCCGCGTCACCGACACCGAAGTCATGGACGGCCAGCCCGCGCCATTCTGGGACAAGGTGCCTGCACGCTTCGCCGGCTTTGATGCGGCGGCATTCAAGGCGGTTGGCGCACGGGTAGTGCCGGGCGCCATCGTGCGCCGCGGCGCGCACATCGCGCGCGACGTCGTGCTGATGCCGAGCTTCGTGAACATCGGTGCCTACGTGGGCGAGGGCACCATGGTCGACACCTGGGCAACGGTGGGCAGCTGCGCGCAGATTGGTCGCAACTGCCACCTTTCCGGCGGCGCCGGGATCGGCGGCGTGCTGGAACCGATCCAGGCCGCTCCCACCATCATCGAGGACGACTGTTTCATCGGCGCGCGCTCGGAAGTGGTCGAGGGCGTGATCGTCGAGCGCGGCAGCGTGATCGGCATGGGCGTTTTCCTCGGACAGAGCACGCGCATCTACGATCGTTCGACCGGCGAGATCAGCTACGGCCGCGTGCCCGCTGGCAGCGTGGTCGTGGCCGGCAGCCTGCCGGCGGCAGACGGCAGCCACAGCCTCTATGCGGCAGTTATCGTCAAGCGCGTGGATGAGAAAACGCGCAGCAAGACCTCGATCAACGAGCTGCTGAGGAGCGCGCAGTAGTGGCTTTGCGATTGGTCAAGAGCGATAGCAACAGCGCACCGAAAGCTGCGCCATCGACTGATGGCGTGGTGCTTTACGGTTTGAGCAGCTGCGACACCTGTCGCAAGGCGCGGCGCTGGCTGGATCGCAAGTGCATCGATTTCCACTTCGTCGACTATCGTGCCGAGCCGGTTCCCAGCGACACGCTGCGTCGCTGGGCGGACGAACTGGGTGGCTGGGACCAGCTGATCAATCGCGCCAGCACCACCTGGCGGCAGTTGCCCGAGGCACGCAAGTCTCCGGGTTCCGGGGCCGAGTGGGTTGTTCTGCTTCGCGATCACCCGGCGCTGATCAAGCGCCCGGTGCTGGTGACGCCGGATGGTGCGGTCAGCGTGGGGTTCAAGGACACGCTTTTCGCGGCCCGCTTGGGCACGGCCGCGCCATGAATGCGCTCACGCCGGACGCTGGCGAGGCCACGCTGGCGCTGGCCGAGGATCTGATTGCGCGGCAGTCAGTAACGCCCGATGACAACGGCTGCCAGTCGATGATTGCGCAGCGTCTCAGTGCCGCCGGTTTCCACATCCATCGGCTGGAATTCGGTGACGTGTCCAATCTCCTGGCCGTCCATGGCGATGCGGGACCGAGCCTGATGTTTCTGGGACACACCGACGTGGTTCCGCCGGGTCCGCTGGAGGATTGGGACAGCGACCCGTTCGAGCCGAGTCGTCGCGATGGCTGTCTGTATGGCCGAGGAGCGGCCGACATGAAGGGCGCCGTGGCGGCCATGACCGTGGCGCTGGAGCGGCTGGCGCCGGCCATGGCTGGTCGACCGGGCCGCCTGATGCTGCTGCTGACCTCCGATGAGGAAGGCCCGGCCCAGGACGGTGTTCGCCGCGTGGCGCCCTGGCTAAGGGACCATAGGCTGGTGCCCGACTATTGCGTGGTGGGCGAGCCGTCGTCGGTCGAGCGGCTGGGTGACCTCGTGCGGATCGGACGGCGCGGCTCACTGCATGGCCGCCTGCGCGTACACGGCGTGCAGGGGCACGTGGCCTATCCGGACAAGGCGCTCAACCCGATCCACGCGCTGGCGCCGGCACTGGCCGAACTGGTGGCGCTGGACTGGGATGACGGCGTGGTCGAGAACGGCGTCCAGGTGTTCCCGCCGACCAGTTTCCAGGTTTCCAACATCAATGCCGGTACCGGTGCGGACAACGTGATCCCCGGTCGGCTGGAGGCGCTGGTCAACTTCCGCTTCTGTCCGGCATCGACGCCGGAACGGCTGCGTCATCGCGTGGAAACCATCCTGTCGCGCCACGGCGTTGACTACACAATCGGCTGGCGGTTGTCCGGCGAACCCTTCCTGACTTCGCCCGGACGGCTGCGTGAAGCGGTGGATTCGGCGGTGATGTCGGTCTGCGGCATCCAGTCCCGCGCGGATACCGGTGGCGGCACGTCGGATGGGCGCTTCATCGCGCCGCTGGGCAGTGAAGTGGTGGAGGTCGGGCTGGTCAACGCCAGCATCCACAAGGTCAATGAGCACGCGAACCTGACAGACCTGCGGCGCCTGCCGCAGGTCTACCAAGCCATCGGACAAGCCCTGCTGCTGACCGACTGAATCCGGGTGCTGGCGCCGTCAGAGTTGGCGCGGAGGTTGGTGCGCTGTCAGGACGCCATCGTCGTCGCGCGGCGGGCGGCGCTGCCGTAGGTGCCCTTCAGGCGACCCAGGAAGCCCAGCACCTCGCGGTGAACACCGTTCATGCTGCCCTGCTGCGAACCCTGGGTTTCGTGGAAGACGGTGGCCAGCCAGACGGCCAGGCCGCGGTTGCGCAGCTGCGGCACGGTGGAACGGGCGCGACCCAGCGCCTGCTCGGCGGCATCGCCCCAGGGGCGGTCCGGATCGCTGGTGTTGGACGGCTGCGGGCCGCGGTCGATTTCCTGCTGGGCAAGCAGCGCCAGTTCCAGCTGCTCCTTGCGATTCATCGAGTCGATCAGCTTGGCCACCTCGCGCGCCTGGCGGGTGAGGGCCAGAGGCCGGGTCATTTCGTAGAAGCGGGTGATGAATCGCATGCGCTGGCGTCTCCGGTGGTCCCGTTTCGGCGGCCTTTGGAGGGTCGTCGTGGCGGGAGGCTTCCCTGTAGCTTGTGTGAATCAGTTCACAAAAATCCGTGGTCGATGCGGTCGTTGTCGTGACGAAAGTGACGCTAGCACCGACTGGAGGCGCAGATTGTGATGGAATCCCGCAGAAATTGCCAGTAGCTGACGATATGCGTCAGTTTTTGTCAGTCAGCCCAGCAGGCGGCCCAGAAGGTCGAGAACCTGCTGTGACAGCAGCACAAAGACGCCGGCGGCGACCAGGCTCAGAATCCAGGCCACCACCATCAGCCGCCCGTCCCGTTCGAGCAGGGCCAGGCAGAACAGCAGCATGAGGACGCCGAGCGGGTAGTTGGTGAACGGAATCGGCAGCGACAGCAGCACGCCGCTGATGGCAATCAACAGGCCATTGATGGCCTGGGCAAGGCGCGAACTGGTCAGCAGTGGCCAGCGTGGCCGTGCCAGGCGTTCAAGCCGCTGCAGCCAGCGACCGCGGCGGTCGAGGAACTGCTGCAGGCGCTTTCCGTCCAGCGGTTGCTGGCGGATTTTTCCCGGCAGCCAGGGATGCGACTGCAGGAACAGCAGCTGCAGGCCGATCAGCGCGCACAGCGGTCCGGTGATCGCGCCGACCGGCAGCGGCAGGAAGGTCGGCAGCGTGACCAGCAACAGCACCACGCCGAAACCGCGGGGTCCGAAACGGTCGACCAGATCGCTGAGGTGGAGGGGCTGCTGTCGGGCTTCCGTGGCCAGGGCGGCCAGCAACTCGCTGACGCTATGGGCCTGAAGGTCAGCCGGCTCGTCGTCCGCAGGGTTCATGGCGAACGCCGCTCGGCGATGGCCTCAGGCCGACGGGTCGGTGGAGCCGCGGGTATCGGGATCCGCATCCGGAATCGGGCTGACCAGCAGCTTGTCGATGCGGGCACCGTCGAGGTCGACCACTTCAAAGCGCCAGCCGGCCCAGTCCAGCCATTCGCCGGTGTTCGGGATGCGGCCGAAATGCGCGATCACCAGCCCGGCCACGGTGTTGTAGTCGTGCTCCTCGTCCTCGGGCGTGCTGCTGAGGTTGAGCAGCTCCTGCAGGTCTTCAGTGGAGACGCCACCGTCGAGCAGGTAGCTGCCGTCGGGACGATCTACCACCTGCGCCTCGGCGCTGTGCTCACGGGCGTGCTGCAGGCGGCCAATCACCGCGCTCAGTAGGTCATTGACCGTCACCAGGCCCTGGATGTCGCCGTATTCGTCGACCACCAGCGCCAGTGTCTGCACCTCGTCGCGAAAGATTTCCAGCAACGACATGGCACGCGTTGACTCGGAAACGAACAGCGGGGGCTTCATCACCGCGAACAGATCGGGGATCTCCTTGCCGATGCGGCCAGCCAGCGCCTTGGCCTCCAGCACGCCCAGCACTTCCTGGTCGCTGCCGCGGTACACCGGGTAGCGCGAGTAGGGCGTTTCGCGCATCACCTGCAGGTTTTCCTCGACCGGTGCCTCGGCGTCCAGCCAGGTGACGCGGATCCGCGGCGTCATCAGGCTTTCCGCCGTACGGTCACCCAGGCGCAGCACACGGTTCATCATGTTGCGCTCGTCGTCGTCGATCACGCCCTGCTCGTGGCTTTCGCTGACCAGCAGGCGGATTTCCTCTTCACTGACCTGCGACGCATCGGGCGGACGCAGGCCGATCAGACGCAGGATGGCGCGGGTGCAGAACGACAGCGCCAGGACGAAGGGCTTGGCCAGCTTGGCGAAGAAGTCCATCGGATAGGCGACGGCCGCCGCGATGGGCTCGGGATGCAACGTGCCGATGCGCTTGGGCACCAGTTCGCCGATCAGACCGAACAGGAACAGCATCAGCAGGAAGCCGCTCACGAAGCCGATCTGGTCAGCGTAGGGCGCCAGCCAGTCGACATGCGCCAGCGGCTCGGCAATGCGTTCGCCCATGGATTCGCCGCCGAAGTAGCCGGTCAGCAGGCTCAGCAGGGTGATCCACAGCTGCACCGCGGAAAGAAAGCTTTCCGGATGTTCGGCCAGATGCAGTGCCTTGCGGGCGCGGCGGCTGCTTTCCGCCATCTGCTTGAGTTTGATCTTGCGTGAGGTCAGCACCGCCATCTCCGACATCGCGAAGAAGGCGTTGAACAGCATCAGCAGCAGGACGATCAGGAGTTGCGCAATCATGGGCTGCCGGCTTCAGGTGCTCGCCGGCGGGAGGTCTCCAGGCTGGTGGCGCCGACGTCGCGACGCGCGGAATGGCGCGCCACTATGCCACAGGCGGGCATCCGCCCGCCCGTTACCGAGGTCACGCGCCGAAGTGGTGCGCGTTCCACCACAGATGCACCAGGATGCTGGCGATGTAGCCCAGCGCGATGGCCCAGGTCCAGCGCAGGTGGCTGAAGAAGGTGTATTGGCCCTTGGAAGCGCCCATCAGCGCCACGCCGGCGGCCGAGCCCACCGACAGCAGGCTGCCGCCGACACCCGCGGTAAGCGTGATCAGCAGCCACTGGCCGTGATCCATGGTCGGGCTCATCTGCAGTACCGCGTACATGATCGGGATGTTGTCGACGATGGCCGACAGCGTGCCCATGGTCACGTTGGCCCAGGTCGGTCCCAGCTGGCCGTAGAGATCGGCCGAGGCCAGCTCCAGGTAGCCCATCGTGGCCAGGCCGCCCACGGAGAGCAGCACGCCGTAGAAGAACAGCAGCGTGTCCCACTCGGCCTTGGCGATGATGTTGAAGATGCTGAAGCCCTTGAAGTCCGCGCGTGACTCCGGCTCGAAATAGGCCAGCTCGCGGCGGGCGATGCGGAAGGAATACAGCTTCAGCAGCGCCAGGCCGGCCATCATGCCGAACACCGGCGGCATGTGCAGGAACTGCTTGGCCGTCACCGTGATGGCGATGGTCAGGCCGAACAGGCCGCAGATCACGAAGCCGCCGATCTTCACGTCGGCATCGTCGATGCCGGATTCCGGCTTGCCCTTGGGCAGCGCCATCGACATCAGCGCCGCGGGTACGAACCAGTTGACCGCCGACGGCACGAAGATGCGGAAGAACTCGAAGAACTCCGCCTTGTGCGCCTGCCAGACCATCAGCGTGGTGATGTCGCCAAAGGCCGACCAGGCGCCACCGGCATTGGCCGCCACCACGATGTTGATGAAGGCGATGGCGATGAAACGCTGGTTGCCGCGCGCCACGGCCAGCACCACCGCCGACATGATCAGCGAGGTGGTCAGGTTGTCCAGCACCGCCGACAGGAAGAACGACAGCACGCCGGTCACCCAGAACAGTGGCCGGTAGCCCAGGCCCCGCTTGGTCAGCTCCGCGCGCAGCGCCTCGAACACGTTGCGCTCGGTCATGGCGCTGACATAGGTCATCGCCACGATCAGGAAGAAGAACAGCTCGGTGAACTCGAGGAAGATGTGCCGGAATGCGGTAGAGGCGACATCCGGACCCAGCGCCGGGTCACCGGCCGCATGCACGGCGATCAGCGTCCAGATGCCGGCCGCGCCGATCATCACCGGCTTCGACTTCGCCAGGTGCAGGCGCTCCTCGAACACCACCAGCAGGTAGCTGATGATGAAGATCAGCAGCGCCGCCCAGCCGATCGGATGCTCCGTCAGTCCCAGCGAAGAGCTGGTGGCGGTCTCCGAGGCGGAGGCAGCGAGCGGAAACAGCAAAAGGAGTGCCGCCCAGGGCAGCACGTTTCGGGGAAGGAAACGGAGCATGGCGAGGAGCCGTCGGGAATCGAAGCCCAATAGCTTAGTCGTCTCCCGCCAATGCTGAAACCCTCGACGGCGCCGCGCAGGCGCTGCCGAGGGTCAATATTCCCCAGCTCAGCCGCTGACCGCCGCCTCGAAGTAGCGCGAGTTCCACCAGAGGTGAACCAGGATGCTGGCCGCGTAGCCGATGGCGATGGCGGGCGTCCACTTCAGGTGACCGAAGAAGGTGTATTTGCCGCGCGCCTGGCCCATCAGCGCCACGCCGGCGGCGGAACCGACCGACAGCATGCTGCCGCCCACGCCAGCGGTCAGGGTGACCAGCAGCCACTGTCCGGTGTCCATGGTCGGGTTCATCTGCAGCACGGCGACCATTACCGGGATGTTGTCGACGATGGCCGAAAGCACGCCAACCAGTACGTTGGCCCAGGTGGCGCCCAGGTCGCCGTAGAAGAAGCCGGATGCCATGGCCAGGTAGCCGCAGAAGCCCAGCGCGCCGACGCACATGATCACGCCGAAGAAAAACAGCAGCGTGTCCCACTCGGCCCGTGCGATGTACTCGAAGCTGTCGAAGGACTCGACTTCGCCGATGTCACCGTAGTTTTCGGTGTCGAACAGGGTCTTCTTGTGCGTCTTGTTGAGGTAGTAGCCGAAGATCTTGAGTAGTGCGAGACCGGTCAGCATGCCGAAGAATGGCGGCAGGTGCAGGAAGTTGTGGAAGCTGACGGCGATGAGGATGGTCAGGCCGAACAGTGCCATCACGGCAATCGCGCCGCGCTTCATCTGCACGTGGTCGGATTCGGCCCGCGGCTTCTCGTTGGGCACCGCGAAATGCATCCACGCTGCAGGCAGCAGCCAGTTGACCAGCGACGGGACGAGCAGGGCGAAGAAGGTGGCGAACTCGACCAGGCCCTTCTGCCAGACCATCAGCGTGGTGATATCGCCGAACGGACTGAAGGCGCCGCCGGCATTGGCTGCAACCACCACGTTGACACAGCCGATGGCCACGAACTTCACATTGTCCTTGCCGACCGCCAGCAGCACCGCGCACATCACCAGCGCAGTGGTGAGGTTGTCGATCAGCGGCGACAACAGGAAGGCGAGGCCGCCGGTAATCCAGAACAGCTGCCGGTAGCCGAAGCCGCGGCTGACCAGCCAGGCGCGCAGGGCCTCGAAGATCTGCCGTTCGCTCATGGCGTTGACGTAGGTCATCGCCGCCAGCAGGAACAGGAACAGCTCGGCAAACTCGATCAGGTAATGGCGGACCGCTGCCTCGGCCGAATGCGTGTCGCCGGCCTGGCCCATGACCCAGGCCAGAATCGCCCAGATGACGCCGGCGGCCAGCATTACCGGCTTCGACTTGCGCATGTGCGTGAATTCTTCGAGCACGACCAGCAGGTAGGCCAGGGCGAACAGGCCGATGGCCGTGTAGCCGGCCCAGCCATGCCCCAGCACGCTGCCGGGATTGCCGCCTTCGCTGGCGAAAATCAGGCCGGGCAGGGCCAGCAGTAACCCCAGCAGAGGCAGGATGGTCAGGGTGCGGATAGCGGGCTTGGATCGGGGCATGGTTCGGCTCGTGGAGTCATTGATGCGCGAGGCTGGCCGCGAACCTTGCCGTGACGCGGCGCCGTAGGCAAGTCATCTGCTCGGCTCGCGCGCGCGCAAAGCAAATAGGTATCAAATCGACCGTGGTGGCTGGCGCCTGTCACCATGCTGTCACGAAATTGACTTATTCTGCGCCGCGAATTCATCTGGACCAGACCATGTCCCATATTGAAGGCCGGCCGGAAGCCGGCAACCGTCCGCGCAGCCTGAACAAGGCGCTGATCAAGGGCGGCTACACGTTCTATGACCTGATCCGCAAGGACAAGCGCTTCTACACGATGCTGATGGCGTTCTTCCTGATCGCCGGCGCCACGTATCCGTATCCGTCGATCGCCATGTGGGTGGGCTTCCTGTTCGCGGGCTATTCGGCCATTGCCAACGACTCGATCCAGACCATCGGCACCTTCCTCGCCTCGAACCGGCATCGTCCGTGGTGGTTGCTGTGGCTGTTCATCGGGCTTGTGTTCGTGGCGACGGTTGGCTACAGCTGGTGGGTATACAGCGGTGACGTCAGCAACCAGCGCCTGGCGGCCAAGGGCTTCAGCGAGGCGCCGACCAGCTTCAACTTCCTGCAGATCGCCGCACCGCTGTTCCTGCTGGCGCTGACCCGCATGAAGATCCCGGTGTCGACCACCTTCCTGATCCTCAGCTGCTTTGCTGCCAGCGCCGCGGACCTCGGCGCGGTATTGACCAAGAGCCTGGTCGGCTATGTCTGCGCCTTCGTGCTGTCGATCATCATCTGGCGCCTGTTCACCCGGAACATGGACCGCTGGTTCAAGAACCCGGCGGCTTCCTACTGGATGCCGATCCAGTGGGTTGCCACGGGCCTGCTCTGGTACTCGTGGCTGTCGCAGGACGCGTCCAACATTGCCGTCTACCTGCCGCGCAGCCTGAACTGGGAGCAGTTCGCGGCTTTCGCCGGCGTGATCTTCGTCGGCCTCGGCATCCTGTTCTACATGCGCGGCGACAAGATCCAGGAGATCGTCGAGGAGAAGACCGAGGTGGTCGACGTGCGTGCCGCCACCATCATCGACTTCATCTACGCGATCATCCTGATCTTCTTCAAGGGCTACAGCCACATGCCGATGAGCACCACCTGGGTATTCATCGGCCTGCTTGCCGGCCGTGAGTTCGGCATCGCGCTGGCGCGTCGCGACGTGGATCGCCGTACCTGGCGCCTGATGTACAAGGACCTGCGCAACGCCAGCATCGGCCTGGTGGTTTCGGCGCTGGTGGCGTTCGGCGCCAACCCGCATATTTTCATCGGTCCATTCAAGTAGCCAGCGTTACGGCTCCGCGTTGAAACGCAGACCCCGCCGAGTGCGGGGTCTGTCGTGTCTGGTCCGCCGGAACGTCACGGAAACGTAACCCGAAGGTTACCCGCCCATTGCTATGATGGCCCGATCAGGCGACATGTCCGTTGTCGTCAGGCGCAGGCGCAAACCGGGGGATGGCGATGTTTTCGTTGCAGGCGATGTTCGGCAAGGGCACCCATTTCTACGGCCTTCTGGAAGCCGCCGCCGAAGCGGCACGCGACAGCACGCGGGCATTGCTGCGGTTGATCGATCCGCAGACGCGTGACAGTTCGCTGGAGGAGTTTTCCCTGGCGCGCAAGCGTGAAAAGAACATCGCCGCGGAAATCAGCCAGGCGCTGGTGGATACCTTCGTCACGCCACTGGAGCGCGAGGACATCGAGGCGCTGGGAACCGCGTTGTACAAGGTGCCCAAGGCCGCCTCCAAGTTTGCCGACCGCTACAGCATCGCGCCGGAGCGGGTCGCCGACTTCGACTTCATGAGCCGGGCCGCCCTGCTGGAGAACGCCGCTGACCTGGTGGTCGAGATGGTGTCCGAGCTCCGTCACATGAACCTGGACCGGATGAAGGCGCGCAACGACCGCCTGCAGGCCATCGAGAGCGAGGGCGACCGGCTGATCCTGGAGTTGTACCGCGACCTCTACACCGGTGGACACGACGCAGTCACGGTGATGATGGCCAAGGACCTGTTCGAGCTGCTGGAAAAGGGGCTGGACCGCTGCCGCGACGCCGGCAACGTGGTCTATCACATCGTGCTCAAGAACAACTGAGGGCGCTCGGGTGTTGACCCTGTTGCTGCTGGTGATCGCGGTCGCCCTGGTGTTCGAGTACATCAACGGCTTCCACGACACTGCGAATTCCATCGCCACGGTGGTGGCCACCAAGGTGCTGACGCCGATGCAGGCGGTGATGCTGGCTGCCGGCATGAATCTTGTCGGCGCGCTCTGGGGCGAGGCCGTGGCCAAGACCATCGCCAGCGGCCTGGTGGATACCGAATTGGTCGCCATCACCTCGCAGCTGCTGATCTGCGCGCTGAGCGGCGGCATCGTCTGGAACCTGATCACGTGGCGCGTCGGCATGCCGTCGTCGAGCAGCCACGCGCTGATCGGCGGCCTCTGCGGCGCGGCGCTGGCCGGCGCGAATTTCAACTGGCACGCCATCATCTGGTCGTTGCCGGCCGAACCGATTTGGAAGAGCAAGGGCCTGTTGTGGAAGGTGGTCGTGCCGATGTTCAGCTCGCCGGTGCTGGGTTTCATTGGCGGCTTTGTGATGATGGGGCTGCTGTTCGCCATCATTGCGTGGATGGCGCGGCGAAAGGGCTGGCTCAAGCGCGCGGCGCGACCGCGTTGGGTCAATGCCTTCTTTGGGAAGGCGCAGATCGCTTCGGCCGGCTACATGGGCTTCGCCCACGGCCTCAATGACGCGCAGAAGACCATGGGCATCATCGCGCTGGCGCTGGTGTCGGCGTCGACCGCCGGGCAGTTGGACGGGTTGCCGTCTTGGCTGGGCTTCCTGAAGCCGTCACAGGCGGCGCTGGAACATGGCGATATCGATACCTGGATCAAGGTTGCCTGCGCGCTGACCATGGCGGCAGGCACGGCGGCCGGTGGCTGGCGCATTATCAAGACTTTGGGTCACAAGATGGTCAAGCTACATCCGATCCACGGCTTTGCCGCGGAAACCAGCGCGGCTTCGGTGATCACGCTGGCTTCCAGCTTCGGCATTCCGGTGTCGACCACGCACAACATTTCCGCCGCGATCATGGGCGTGGGCACGGCCAAGCGATTCAACGCGGTGAAGTGGGGCGTGGTGGAGCGGATGGTCTGGGCATGGCTGCTGACCATCCCCGCCGCGGGCGGCGTGGCGTTCCTGCTCGTGGAAATCGCCCGCGCCGCCGGCTGGATGTGAGTCGGCGGCCGGTTTAGAACAGGTCGCCGCCAGCCGAAAGGCCGCGCTCCATCTGGTCGCCGAGGCCACCGATCTCGAGGATCAGGCGATCGACTTCCGAGGCGGTCAGCGTCTCGTAGGGGCGGTTCTCGCACAGGTGCAGATAGGGCACGTCATCCAGTTCACTGATGGCCAGGTAGCCCACGCGCTGGCCCCAGTTGAACTGCAGGGCGCGCTTGGGTTCGATGCCGGTGATCGGTGCGATGGCGGTGCTGACGCGCAGGTAGCAGCGATCGTCGTCGCCTTCGATCTCGGCCAGGAAGATGCCCTGCTGGCGTGAGCCGCCCTCAAGGCTCAGGCGCAGGCCGATCAGGTAGGGCTCGCTGGAGGTGACCTGGTAACGGCCGGTGACGTGGCTGCGGATCTGCTCGAAGTTCTGCATTGGAGGGTTCTTTTCCGGGATCGGGTTCGTGGGCGCGGGGCCCAATGTCTGGGAGCCTTATGCTATCAGGCCATCAGGGTGCAGGGACGGCGGAACGGGTGAAGGCGTGCAATTGATCGACCAGTATCGCGAGGCCATTGAAGCGGCCATCGCGGCGATTCCGGCGGGGAGTGTCAGCAGCTATGGGGCGGTGGCCCGTCGCGCCGGCATTCCGGGCCGCGCGCGGTTGGTGGCGCGCCTTCTTGCCGAGGGCGGTCATGCGGAACTGCCCTGGCATCGCGTCCTGCGTGCCGATGGCCGCATCGCGTTCCCGGCGGGCTCGCCGGGCTTCCGCGAGCAGCGCCGACGCCTGCTGGCCGAGGGTGTCGAGCTGCGCGACGGGCGGGTCATCGCCGCAGCCGTTGTCGAGGAAGACGGGAATCTGGACCGTCTGTTGTGGGGTTAGGTGCCGGCATTTGATGAAAGTCACGAAAAATCAATGAAGTATGTGAAAAATGGTGGCTTTTCTGACGCGTCAGCTATCTCCGTTGTGGCGACAAGCGGTCGAATTAAAAGAATGAACGGTAGTTAAAATTTGTAACGTGATTGTGCAAGCCGTCACAGATCGGGATCGGCTCAAGCCGTAGATTCGTGGCTCTCGTTCGGGGGATATCGAGATGACAAGGCAGGACCGATGGCTTCGGCGAAGTTTCTCCGCATGGCTGCTCATGCTGGCCATGCCGGTTGCTGCGCAATCGTCCGGCGTGTTTTCAGCTGGCTTTGATCGCAGCGTGGACCGTTACGATGCCGATGCCGCGCGTTTCCTGACCCAGTCGACCTTCGGTCCGACCTTCGGCGACATCGCCCACCTGCGCGCGATCGGCAATACGGCCTGGATTGATGAGCAGATGGCGCTGCCGGCGACACATCATCTCCCGCGTCTGCTGCCCTCCGGCGATTATGGCGACTACTACACCGTGGCGCGGCAGGAAGCCTGGTTCCGCACCGCGCTGGATGCCGACGACCAGTTGCGTCAGCGCGTTGCATTCGCACTTAGCGAAATCATGGTCGTTTCGGATCGCGGGGCGCTGGCGGGACAGGTGTTCTCGTTGACCAGCTACTACGACATGCTGGTTGACGGCGCCTTCGGCAATTACCGCGACCTGCTGGAGAACGTCACCCTGCATCCGGCAATGGGCGTGTATCTGTCCATGCTCGGCAATGAGCGGCCCGATCCAGTGGCCAACGTCCGGCCGGACGAGAACTATGCCCGCGAGGTGATGCAGCTGTTCTCGATCGGTCTTGAAATGCTGAACCTGGATGGCAGCATCAAGGATGGTGATGCGGGTACGCCCGGCATCCAGCCGATTCCCGCCTATGATCAGTTCGTGGTGAAGGGGCTGGCGCACGTGTTCACCGGATGGAACTGGCTGGAGTGCGCCAACCCCGAGAACTGGAATGCCCCGTGGGAGGTGCTTCCGGACATCCAGGCGACCTCCGGCTGGCGTTCGCCGATGCAGGCCTGGGCCGGCATGCATGACGATGGTGAAAAGCAGCTGATGAGCTATTCCGGCGCTGGCCTCGGCTCGCCGATCGTGTTGCCGGCAGGCGGTACGCCGGAGGCGGACCTGCAGGATGCGCTGGACGTGCTCTTCAACCATCCCAACGTCGGGCCGTTCATCTCGCGCCAGCTGATCCTGCGGCTGGTGACCAGCAACCCGAGTCCGGCCTACATCGCCCGGGTGGCGGGCATCTTCAACAACAACGGCAGTGGTGTTCGGGGCGACCTTGCAGCCGTGGTGAGGGCGATCCTGCTCGATCCCGAAGCGCGTGCCGGCGACCGCCGGCTTTCCGAGACGGGCGGCAAGCTCCGCGAGCCGCTGGTCCGAGTCACACACATGCTGCGGGCATTGAATGCGGTGATGCCAACCGGGCGCGTCTATCCCTGGGGACCGGAGCAGGATTACGGGCAGGCAGCACTGCGCTCGCCGTCGGTATTCAATTTCTTCACGCCGCACTACAGCCTGCCCGGCGAAATCAGCCAGCGCGGCTTGGTGTCGCCGGAATTCCAGATCACCACTGACACCACCATCGTCTCCACCACCAACCAGATCGCGGCCAACATCTACTGGGCCTACCTCAATCCGCCGGATACCGACGACTACGACGGTTTCGTGGTCGACCTCGGACCCGAGGAGCCCTTTGGCGATGACCCGGCGGCGCTGGTCAGCCGCTATGACCTGTTGTTCATGAATGGCTGGATGTCGCCCGGGATGCGCCAGCTGCTGATCGACCATGTCGCGGCGATGTCGAACGACGAATGGCATCCCGACTACCGCCGCGAGCGCGTTCAGGATGCGCTGGTGTTGATCCTCACCTCGCCGCAGTACGCGGTCCAGAAATAGGAGCGGACATGAAACGTCGCGATTTCCTCCGCCGCTCCCTGGGAACCTTCGCCGGTCTGGGCGCTTATGGCGCGGCCGGCACGCTGGGCAACCTGAAGCTGTTGGGGGCGGCCATGGGCGCCGAGCACCTCGGCAAGGGCATCCCGGACTTCAAGGCACTGGTCTGCATCTTCCAGTACGGGGGTAACGACCCCTTCAACACCATCATTCCTCGCGACAGCGCCACGCATGCCAACTACTCGGCATCGCGCGGGCCGCTCGCGATCAGTCAAGCCACCGCCGCTGCACTGCCCCTCAATCCCGCCGTGGCGCCGGCCGGGGGAGGTCAATATGGCCTGCATCCCGGCATGGGCCGCCTGCAATCCCTGTTCAACGGGGGGCAGTGCGCGGTGGTGGCGAACGTCGGACCGCTGCTTCATCCGATCACCAAGTCGCAGTATCAAAACGAAACTGTCCCGATCCCGCCACAGCTGTTCTCGCACGATGACCAGGCCCACCAGTGGCAGACCGCCTGGCCGGATTCCGCAACCAGCACCGGCTGGGCAGGGCGCATGGCAGATGCGCTGATCGATGCCAACAGCAGTTCGCAGGTATCGATGTGCATGTCGCTGTCCGGCAGCAATACGCTCCAGGTAGGCAATGTCGTGCAGCCATATTTCGTCGGTGCCAATGGCCTCGACAGCGTGTTCTTCGTGGAGAACGAATGGAACCAGCAGCGTCGCGACACGTTCCTCGCCATCCAGCAGTTGGCACAGCAGCAGAACGCACACGTGTTCGAGCGCGCCTATGCCGGCATCATGGATCGTGCGCTCACCAACCACGACCTGATCCAGGCGGCATTGGCGAGCACGCCGGCGCCGAGCGCGGTGTTCCCGGACAATTTCCTTGGGGCGCAGCTGCGCATGGTCGCGCGGATGATCTCGATCCGCGCGGCATTGGGCATGCAGCGGCAGATCTTCTTCGTCTCCGACGGCGGCTACGACACCCACGATGACCAGCTGGCACAGCATTCGACACTGCTGCCCAACGTGTCGGAATGCCTGGGTGCCTTCTATGACGCCACGGTGGAGTTGGGCGTGGCGAACGACGTCACCGCCTTCACCGCCAGCGATTTCGGCCGCACGTTGAGCGTAAATGGCGACGGCACCGACCATGGCTGGGGCTCACACCATTTCGTGGTGGGTGGTGGTGTCAACGGCGGTCGCTTCTACGGCACCATGCCGAGCCTGGTGAACGAAGGCCCGGACGATGCCGGCTGGGGCCAGATCATCCCGACCACCGCCGTCGACCAGCATGCGGCGACTCTGGCGCGCTGGTTCGGCGTGTCACCGGGCAACCTGGCCGACGTGGTTCCCAACATCGGCAACTTCGGCAGCAGCGACCTCGGATTCATGGCCTGAACGGCGCCCACAGCGGTGCACCATGACTCCCGGAGCTTGTAATGCGGGCTGACGACCCCGACAGTTAGGCTTTGGCAGCCTGTCCAGACGCGGGCGCCTCGTTCCCGCCGATCACCGGAGTCGCCGTGTTCAACGACATGCCGCCGTTCACCCGCAACCTGTTGTGGGCCAACGTCATTGTTTTCCTGCTGCAGCAGTTTCTGGGTGAAACCGCATTCTTCGACCTGATGCTGTGGCCCTGGGGTGAAGTCACGGATTACGTCCCGAACGTCGGGCAGGTGACGGTGGGCTTCATGCCCTGGCAGTTGGTGAGCTATGCCTTCCTGCACGGCGGCTTTGCCCATTTGTTCTTCAACATGTTCGGCCTGCTGATGTTTGGGTCGCAGGTGGAGCGCGTATGGGGCCAGCAGCGCATGGCGCTGTTCTATTTCGCCTGCATCATCGGTGCCGGTCTGACCCAACTGCTGGTTGCCAGCCTGTCCGTGCGCAATGGCGGAGGCTTCTATCCCACGGTCGGTGCATCGGGCGGCGTGTACGGCGTCCTGCTGGCCTACGGCCTGCTGTTTCCCAACGCTCGCGTCATGCTGCTGTTCCCGCCAATTCCGATGAAGGCGCGGACGCTGGTCATCATCTTCGGCGTGATGGAGCTGTTCTTCGGCGTCACCGGAACCGTGCAGGGCGTAGCCCACTTCGCACACCTTGGCGGCATGCTGTTCGGCTTCCTGCTGATCCAGTACTGGCGCGGCAAGCCGCCGTTCTCGCGTCGGCGGCGACCGCCGACGCTTCACTGAACCTTCCTATTCGTATCGAAGCGCTTCGATCGGATCGAGCTTCGCCGCCTTGGCGGCCGGCATCAGCCCGAACACCACGCCGACCAGCGTCGAGAAGCCGAAGGCCACCACCACGGCCCACCACGGCACCACGGCATCCGGAAAGCCGGGAATCAGCTTGGCGACACCGAAGCCGAGGCCGTAGCCGATCGCTACGCCAATGGCGCCGCCGAGCAGTGACAGCACGGTGGCCTCGATCAGGAACTGCAGCAGGATGTGATGGCGCTTGGCGCCCAGCGCCTTGCTGATGCCGATCTCGCGGGTACGTTCGGTCACCGACACCAGCATGATGTTCATGATGCCGATGCCGCCGACCAGCAGCGACACGCCGACGATGCCGCCCAGCACCACGGTGACGCTGCTGATGACGCTGGAGAAGGTTTCGGTCAGCTGGCTGGCGGTCTCGACCTTGAAGTCGTCCGCCTGTCCCGGCTTCAGCTCGTGCAGCTGGCGCAGCAGACCGGTAATACGATCACGTACGGCGTCGATCTGCGCCACGTCGGTGACGTTGAAGCTGATCTGGATGTCCTGCCGCAGCGGATCGCTGGACAGCGCCATGCCAGTGCCGAACGGAATCACCGCGTAGTCGTCCTGGCTGAAGCCGAACATCTCGCCGCGGGTCTCGGTCATGCCGACGATCTTGAACCACTCGCCACCCAGCTCGATGAACTCGCCAACGGGATCGTCCGGCAGCTCCAGGTTCTCGCGCAGCTTGCTGCCAATCACCACCACGCGGCGACGCGAGCGGTCGTCGGCATCGGTGATGAAGCGGCCGAGCTCGGTGTAGATCTGTCGCGAATCCTGGAAGTTGCGACGCGTCGCCAGTACCCGGCTGACCGTCGACTGCGCCCGGTAGCGGATGGTGCCGCCGAAATCGCCGCCAGTCTGGAACATCGGCGTCACGTCGCTGATGTCGTCGATGTGGTGGGTGATGGCTTCGAAGTCGCGCAGCGTCAGCCGGTTGCGCTTGCCCTGGATAGCCTCACTGAACGGAGTCTCCGAGCGCAGCGTCAGGCTGTTGCTGCCGAGTCCTTCGAACTTGCTGGTGATCGAATAGCTGAGGCCCTGGATCAGCGACACCACGGCGATGACCGAGGCCACGCCGATGATGATGCCCAGCGTCGTCAGGAAGCTGCGCATCGTGTGTGCGCGGATGCTCTGCAGCGCCGAGCGCAGCGATTCAAGCAGGCTGTACATGGCCGGGCACCTTGGGGTTTTCGTTGCGGATATCGCTGATGACCTTGCCGTCCGACAGGCGCACCACGCGCTGGCAGTGCTCGGCGATGTCCGGTTCGTGAGTCACCAGGATCACGGTCTGGCCATCCCGATGCAGCTGGTCGAACAGCGCCATGATTTCCTCGCTGGTCGCCGAATCGAGGTTGCCGGTGGGTTCATCGGCGAGCAGAATCGATGGCTCACCAACCAGTGCGCGCGCCACCGCGACACGTTGGCGCTGGCCGCCAGAGAGCTGGTTGGGCAGGTGATCGACACGATTGCCCAGACCAACACGCTCCAGTGCGGCGCGGGCGCGCTTGTGGCGTTCCGCCGGGCGCACGCCACGGTAGATCAGCGGGTGCATCACGTTGTTGAGCGCGCTGGCCCGCGGCAGCAGGTTGAAGCTCTGGAACACGAAGCCGATTTCCCGGTTACGCGTGTCCGCCAGCTCGTTCTCGCTGAGCGTCGCCACGTCGCGGCCATTCAGCCAGTACTGTCCGCTGGTCGGGCTGTCCAGACAGCCGAGGATGTTCATCAGCGTCGACTTGCCGGAGCCCGAGGAGCCGATGAAGGCGATGCTCTCGTTGCGCGCGATGTCGAGGTCGATGCCGCGCAGAGCGTGCACGGTCTCGCTGCCCATCTCGTAGACCTTGGTGATGCCTTGCAGTCGCAGCAGGGGCGGGGTGCTCACTGAGCGTCCTTCGCTTCCGCAGTCTTCTTGGTGTCGTCCTTGTCGTTGCTGGCCTTTACTTCGATCGCCTCGCCATCCTTCAGGTGGCGCAGGATCTTGTACGGGCCGGTGATCACATGCTCGCCTTCCTTCAGGCCACTGGTGATCTCCTGGTAGCTGTCATCGGACAGGCCAACCTCGACCACACGACGCTCAGCCTTGCCGTCCTTCTCGACAAACAGGTGGTGCTCGATGTCGACTTTGCCCTTGCCGGGCGTGACATCCGCAGTGGCCTCGTTGTTGCTGAAGACGGCCTGCACCGGCACGGCGATGGTTTCCGCTGCGCTGGCGGTGAATATCTCGGCACGACAGGTCATGCCGGGGCGCAGCGCCAGTCCCTTGGTATCGGTCAGCGCGACTTCCACAGAATAGTCACGTGCCAGCGAGCTGGTGCCGCCAGTGCCACCATTTCGCGGTGCCAGCGGGATGCTGCGCACCTCGCCATCGATGGCGGTGTCGGGGAAGGCTGCCGCATAGACCGATACCGGTTGGCCTTCACTGATCTTGGCGATGTCCGCCTCGTCGACGTTGATCTCGGTCATCAGCGTGCCAGTGTCGGCGATGGTCATCAGCGACGAACCGGCGATGCTGGTGGCGCTGGACACGGCGGTTTCACCGACTTCAATGTCCACCGCGATCACCGTGCCGCCGATGGGAGCGCGGATCTCGGTCTTGGCAAGGCGCTCCCTGGCCTGGCTCAGCATGGCTTCGGCCTGGCGAAGGCCTTCGCGGCTGCCGCGCAGATCGACTTCCGCCAGCTCGAAGGCATGGCGCGCATTCTCGAAGCTGTTGTCGTCGAGCAGGCCGCGAGCGTGCAGGTCCTCGCTGCGCTTGGACTGGCGACGTTGGGTCTCGACATTGAGCTTCTGGCGGTCGATGTTGATGCGCTGCTGGCGCACGTTGGCTTCCTGCTGGTCGACCTCGGCGCGGAACACCTGCTCGTCGAGGCGCATCACGACCTGGCCTTTCTCGACCAGATCACCTTCCTCGACCAGGATTTCACTGACCTTGCCAATCACTTCCGGTGACAGCTGCGCCTGCTCGCGGAACACGAGGTTGCCCGAGGCGAGGATGGATGCCCGCACCTGGCGCTTGGCCACCGGTTCGACCGTCACGGACTTGGCGTCGCTACCCGCGCCACCGCTGAATACGAAGGGCAGGGCGAGTACCAGCGCAATCGCGCCGATGCCGATCCAACGCTTGTTCATTTGCTACTCCAGGTCAGGCCGCGCTGCGCAGGAAGGCGAATGCCGCCCAGCCACCGTAGATCACCACCAGCGGAAGCAGCACCACGATGGCGCTGGTGAC
>ERZ795053.2463-NODE-2463-length-22347-cov-13.174323_pt1 | contig 22347 bp, 14 predicted proteins | sample MGYA00375137_ERZ795053 | MGnify/ENA primary metagenome ERZ795053 (study PRJEB30182, sample SAMN05720284) | activated sludge metagenome | isolation source: Anaerobic digester | place: Hong Kong | collected 2014-12-17 ...
AAGCGCGCATTTTCTGAAAAAACAATCAGATGCATAATTCCGGCATGAATTATATTTCCGGTAGTATTATTAATCGTAAAAAACCTTACAGAGAATAAAAAAACCTTGATATTTTTAAGAATATCATTAAGAATTAATGTATATATATAACAGTGCGGGGTTAACCGGCCCCGGATAATGGTTTTATTGTAAGAGCAGCACCCTTTATAAATATCTGACAGTCCTTCTGCGTATCTGCATGAAGAGTGCTATCGCTTTATACACATATTGCTTTCAAAAGTGCACCACTATAAATATTGAGGTGAAACTGTGATGAAAGAGAAACATGTAAAAAGGATTTCTGAGTGTCTTTTATGCAGGGAGCATATCATGCAGACCAGCTGTGCTGTTGTGTGCGGATATTTCAAAGACTCTTACCGCGAACTCCCCATGGTATTATGTGATGACCCGTCATTGGATTATATTGAGGATTGCCCCAGGCTGCTCAGAAACGCAAGGGACACAAAACCGGGAATGAGATACATCCCGCGTACTGCGAGGGAAAAACTGAAAAAGCCTCTTATAAAACAGAGGCCTATGGGTCAGCTTGTGAAACTTTTCGGATAAGTATAAATTTGGAACAAATCAATAATCCAGTCATTGCGAGGAGCTTAAGCGACGAAGCAATCTGTTCCTGATAGAAAACATTCCACATCAACCGGTACTGTTTCTATTCTTAACAGATTGCCACACTCCCTCCGGTCGTTCGCAATGACATGGCTTAAATAATCCGTTAACCGCTATAAATAAATATTTTTATTGTATTTTCAGAAGCAGTTCACCGGACTTAACTGTCTGCCCCTCTTTAACAATAATCTCAGATATTGTGCCTCGCACAGGAGCGACAATGTTTGTCTCCATCTTCATCGCTTCTATTACAAGGAGACTCTGCCCCTCTTTAACTTCATCCCCCTCTTTCACAAGTATTCTGAACACTGTGCCCGGTATACTTGCACCTAACTCATTGGGATTGGCAGGATCAGCCATCTGTGTAAGAGCAACAGTCTTTTCCGACCTGTATGTCCTGTCAGGTATGGTCACCTCCCGTCTGTTGCCGTTAACCTCAAATACAACATGGCGCATACCCTCGTTATCCAGTTTCCCTATCTGCACAAGCTGTACTATATAGATTTTCCCCTCTTCAAGTTCAACTTCAACAGGGACACCTCTTCTTAGTCCTTCAAAAAATACAGGGCTCTCCATCCTGCTGAAATCGCCATACTGCTTTTTGAAAGCAATGTATTCATCAAAAACTTTCGGGTAGAGCGCATAACTCAGCATATCTTTTTTATCAGGCGTGAATCCATGCTTCTTCTCTATGGCTCCCTGTATCTCATTAAAATCAACAGGGGGGAGGAGCTCGCCCGGCCTGCATGTGATTGGCTCTTTCCCTTTCAGGACAATCTGCTGAAGGTCTGTTGAAAATCCACCTTCAGGCTGTCCCATCATCCCCTCGAAGTATGAAACAACCGAATCAGGGTAAGCCAGATCCCGGCCCTTCTCCACAATATTTTCAGGTGTCAGATCATTTTTTACCATGAATATCGCCAGGTCGCCAACCATCTTGGATGACGGTGTAACCTTAACTATATCCCCCATCATGAAGTTCACCTTCATGTACATCTCTTTCACTTCCCGGAACTTATGCCCAAGGCCGAAGCTCTCAACCTGTGACCTGAGGTTTGAATACTGGCCGCCAGGTATCTCGTACTTATAAACCTCCGCTGTACCGGATTTAAGGCCTGACTCAAACTGAGTGTAAATCGGCCTTACATCATCCCAGTAATCCGCAATCTCCTGTATGCCGTCAAGATTCAACCCCGTGTCGCGGCCGGTGTTCTTCAGAGCTGCCACGATTGAGTTAAGCGCGGGCTGGCTTGTAATTCCTGACATATTGTTAAAACAGGCGTCCGCGATATCCACTCCTGCCTCAGCGGCAAGGAGCACTGTAGCTACGCCATTACCGCTTGTATCATGAGTATGAAGGTGAATCGGTATACCTATCTCCTGCTTGAGGACTTTAACAAGTTTCTCAGCGGCATAGGGCTTAAGGAGTCCTGACATATCCTTAATTCCGAGGATATGCGATCCCATCTTCTCAATCTCTTTTGCTGTTTTTACATAATAATCGAGTGTATATTTATCCCTGCTGTCGTCCAGTATATCGCCTGTGTAGCAGACACATGCTTCGGCGATTTTGCCGGTCTTCAGTGTCTCCTCAACGGCAACTTCCATACCTTTAAGCCAGTTCAGGGAATCAAAAATTCTGAACAGGTCAATTCCGCTTTCAGCAGCCTGCTGTATAAAATCACGCACAAGATTGTCCGGATAGTTTGTGTAGCCCACAGCGTTTGCGCCTCGTATAAGCATCTGGAAGAGTATATTCGGGACTTTTTTACGAAGTTCCTCAAGTCGCTTCCACGGGTCCTCTTTCAGGAACCTGTATGCCACATCATAAGTTGCGCCGCCCCACATCTCAAGGGAGAAGAGATCCCCGGCGAGAAAAGAAACCGGTTCAGCAATCTTCATCATATCGTAAGTTCTCATTCTTGTTGCCATGAGAGACTGGTGCGCATCCCTGAAACTTGTATCTGTCATAAGGAGCTTTTTCTGCTCCCGGATCCATTTCACAACACCCTCAGGCCCATGAGTATCGAGTATCTGCTTTGTACCGCTGAGGTTATTTGATTCCGGAATTTTCGGAACCCTGGCCATGTCATATTCCCTTGTAAGGCCCCGGGTTTCATTAACCGCTTTCTCCCCGAAAAATTTAAGGAGCCTCGCTTCGCCGTCCTCTTTCGGCGCTATATCAAACAGTTCAGGAGTGTTTTCAATAAAATTTGTACCGCATCCCCCTTTCAGAAAAACAGGATGAGAAAGTACGTTAAGGAGAAATCCTTCATTTGTCTTAACTCCCGCAATTACCAGTTCCCTTATTGAACGTTTCGATTTATTAATAGCATCTTCAAATGTGCGTGAATGTGATATAACCTTAACCAGGAGTGAATCATAATACGGGCTGATTACAGAACCAGTGTACCCGTTACCGCCATCAAGCCTTATACCGTAACCTGACCCTGTTCTGTAAACATCGATCCTCCCTGTATCCGGAGCAAAATTGTTACCCGGGTCCTCTGTAGTAATCCTGCACTGGATCGCGTAACCGCGAGGCTTTATTGAATCCTGCGAGGGAATACCTATCTCCGGAGAGTCGAGCCTGTGTCCCTGGGCAATGAGGATCTGGCTCTGAACTATATCTATCCCTGTTGCCATCTCAGAAATTGTATGCTCAACCTGGATACGTGGATTCATTTCAATAAAATAATGCTGACCATTTGAATCCAGCAGGAATTCCACTGTGCCGGCATTCCTGTAGTTTACCGCTTTTGCAATTCTGAGCGCGTCAGCGCAGATAGCCTCTCTCTGCGCATCAGTGATTGACAGAGCGGGTGTAAACTCCACCACTTTCTGGTGACGTCTCTGTATTGAGCAATCCCTCTCATAAAGATGCACAAGGCTGCCGTAATTATCACCGAGCACCTGCACTTCAATATGCTTGGGATTATCAAGGTACTTCTCCATGAATATATCGTCATTGCCGAAAGCTTTTCTCGCCTCATTGCGCGCGTTATGCAGGCCGGTAAGAAGCTCTTTCTCATCGCGGACAATCCGCATGCCACGGCCTCCCCCTCCGGCTGAGGCCTTCAGCATAACAGGGTAACCGCACCTTGCTGCGAAGTTCACTGCTTCATCGTCATCCTTAATGGGCTGCTCAACACCCGGAATAGTTGGCACATTAACTCTCTGCGCAACAAGCTTTGACTTGATCTTGTCACCTAAACTTTCGATCATCTCTGCCGAGGGGCCGATAAACTCAATACCAGCCTCAGCGCACTTGGCGGAAAAATCGGGATTCTCCGCGAGAAACCCGTAACCCGGGTGTATGGCATCAACACCTTTTTTAAGTGCAAGATTAATAATCTCATCAATCCCGAGATATGCCTCAATGGGCCCCTTGTTTTTACCGACAAGGTATGACTCATCAGATTTTGTTCTGAAAAGTGCGTATCTATCCTCACTGGAGTAGATTGCAACTGTACGTATCCCCAGTTCATGACATGCCCTGATAACCCGTATGGCGATCTCCCCCCTGTTTGCTATTAAAACCTTCTTGAATGTTTTCATTAAATTCTCTCCATTTAGAATGAATCGTTTATTTTCCTCATCCGCTGTTGTCGTATTTCACGCTGTCATGAATTTCCTGCAGAAGGTTAGAAAGGGAAATCTCTGCTGCTTTAACAACCGGAGGTATGAAGAACAGTAACTACAGAAAATTTTTCTTCTGTAGAAAATCAGAGACCGGATAATTCCATCCCGTGTCAATTATAAAAATCTGCCATATTCCGGATTTTTTACCTGAATTACTGATTTGAATCAGGCATTTTTTAAACAGGTTATATTCTATCTGTCATCCCGGCTTTATGAAAAAAGCAGCTGCCAAACTCATTAAAAATATTGAAACTGCTTCATTAAGTATATTTATTCTAATGAATAATCCGCAATGACAGAAGAGGTGACCTATGCCTGAACTTAAACGCCTTAATATATTCGAAAAAATGCGCGGGCTCTACACTGATATAATGCATATCAGAAGGAGCACACTTATAGAAATCGCAAAAATGGTGATGGAAGAGAAACCTGCTGAATTCGTTGAGATGATCCCCTTTAATGTTATACAGAGAGATGTACCGACATTCAGGGATTCAGTTTTTGCGGAGCGGGCTATAATCAGGGAAAGGGTAAGGTTAGGTTTCGGCCTTGACCTTCAGGAATTCGGAAAACACTCGCCGGTACTCTTTGATGTAAAATCAGCTCTCACTGAAAAAAAAATTCTGCAGAAACCGATTGTTAACGTAATAAAAATCGGATGCGAAAGATGCCCCACTGATTCCTTCATGGTTTCAGATCTCTGCAGGGCATGCATTGCCCACCCCTGCACAATAGTATGCCCCAAAGACTGCATAGCAAAAGATGATAATGGAGCCGTCATTGATCAGGATGCCTGTATCAGGTGCGGTAAATGCGCGCAGGTATGCCCTTATAATGCCATCATATACAGAGAGCGCCCATGTTCCGCTGCCTGCGGTGTTGATGCCATAGGTTCAGATCAGTACGGCTTTGCCGAAATCGATCAGGATAAATGCGTAAGCTGCGGGCAGTGTATAGTATCATGCCCCTTTGGGGCAATAGGTGAAAAATCGGAAATGGTTCAGATACTCTTCGCGCTGAAAAAAGCTGCCGGGGGAGGCCCTCCTGTATGGGCGGAGATTGCCCCGAGTTTCACCGGGCAGCTTGGAGACAAAGTAACCACAGGCCAGTTCATTGAGGCAGTTAAGCGTCTCGGCTTTGCGGGGGTAATGGAAGTGGCTTACGGTGCCGATGTTGACGTGCTCCACCTGGCAAAAGATCTTGCCGAGATACTTGAAGGTAAAGATACCGGGGAAAAACCATGTTTCATCGGTACAAGCTGCTGTCCCTCATGGGCCCAGGCTGCACGGAACAACTTTCCTGAACTGAGCAGCAGGATAAGCAAATCATTTACACCGATGGTGGAAACAGCTAAAAGGATAAAGGAGAAAGTTCCGGACGCGAGGATTGTTTTTATAGGGCCATGCATATCGAAAAAGGATGAATGCTTTGCTCCTGAAGTAGAGGGGCTTGTTGATCACATCATGACTTTTGAAGAGCTGAACGCCCTGGTAACAGCAGCAGGTATTGATGCAGTGACACTCACCGGCAGTGAAGAGCTCTACGATGCATCTGTGTCAGGGAGGAAGTTCCCTGTTGCCGGCGGTGTTGCAGAAGCGATTATAGCGCAGACAAAAGTCATCACAGGGGACAACAGAGATATACCCTATGCCGCGGCAGATACCCTGGAAAACTGCATGAAACTTCTGAAAGATATAAAATCAGGAAGAATCAAACCCGCTCCTCTTCTTGTTGAGGGTATGGCGTGCCCCTTCGGGTGTATCGGAGGGCCGGGCACAGTGTCCGGGCTTCTGAAGGCAAAGAAGAGCGTTAAAGATTTTGCGGAGTCTTCGAAGTGGAAGCTCCCTTCGGATTATCTTCAGCGCAGATAAATGTTATCCTGAACTCGGTTCCGCCGTTCTTAACTATATTAAGTTTGCCGTGCAGCTGCTGAACAAGCATATTCACAAGGGAGAGGCCGAAACCCTTTGATTTCGCAATCTTTACCGCATCGGGGAGGCCCACACCGGAGTCCTTCACAGATATTTCCACTGTTTTACCGCAAAGTTTTTTCATTCTGATCATAATAGATCCGGAGCTGCCATCGGGGAAAGCGTATTTCAATGCATTTGTCAGAAGTTCATTTATAATCATTCCTGCGGGGAAAAGCATTGATGAATCGAGCCTGAAATCATCAATATCCTTTTCAATACTGATTTTCCTGCTCCTGATATATGTTACAGATATCTTCTCAATAAGATCTGTGAGATACTCAAAGACAGAAACACTCCTGCAGTCCTCAGACCTGTAGAGCATCTCATATATACTCATCATACTGATAACCCTGCTGCGCGCATCCTGAATAGCTTCAATTGCAGCAGGGTCCTGCAGAGTATCCGCCTGAAGATAGAGCAGTGAGGATATTGAGCCCATATTATTCTTAATCCTGTGATGAACCTCTTTCAGCAGAAGTTCCTTCTCATTCAGCAGGCTCAGCACCTTCTCTTCAGCCTTTTTACGCTCGGTTATATCAAGCAGGAGCGCGAAAAAACCGTTCACCACCCCGTTGCTTATATGAGGGACATACTCAGCCCTGGCTATGTGCTCATTCCCTTCCCTGTCTATGATTGTATTTTCATATAAAACTCTTTCACCATTAAGGGCCCTCATGTAGTACGGCTTTGCCTTCAGATAATAAGAGGGCTCAAGAATATCTTCAAGATGCTGTCCGGGGAAATCATCCTTGGAGCTGTTATGCCACTCAGCATATGCTCTGTTTACGTAGACATATCTTTCATTACTGTCCACATAAGCGAGATATGCAGGGATACCATCCATAATAATCTGCAGTTTCTCTTCACTGTCTCTCAGGGCATCTTCAACACGTTTTCTGTATGTTACGTCCCTTGTAACGCCAAGTACACCATTTATATTACCATTCTCATCCCGCATAAAAGACATTGAGCTTTCAAGCCAGAGCTTATCCCCGTTTTTATGGTAATGCTCAAGTACAACCCTTCTCTCTCTGTCGGAAGGTGCACCTGACCTGTCTTTTTCCAGTTCTTCTTTTAAAATTGAGTATACCAGTTCAATAGATCCCGGAGTTACTGTATCTTCAACTCTCTGAGCAATTGCCTCTTCAGGAGTATACCCCCTGAGCTTATAAACAGAAGGACTGGAATATGTAAACCTGAGATTCATATCCATAGTCCAGATATTATCCGCAGTATTGTCAGCAAGGAGCCGGTATCTCTTCTCGCTCTCCCTGAGCGCGTCCTCAGCGAGTTTTCTCTCTGTCACATCCCTGGTAGCACCTAACACCCCGACAGCGTTACCTCCGTCGTCCCTTATAAAGGAGAGTGTGCTCTCAAGCCATTTTTTTTCTCCTTCAATATTATGCTCAAGCATAAGCCTGCGGGTTCTTTTAGGATCAGCGCCTGCTCTGTCGTTTTTAAGCTCCTCCTCAAGTGTAAGAAATGCGAGGGAAACTGATTCAGGGGACATTATATCTTTAACAGTAATTTTCAGTACATCATCAGGAGCATATCCCTTGAGAGTGAATGAGGATGGGCTGACATATGTAAACTGAAGATTCAGATCCATTGTCCATATACTGTCCCCGGTATTGTCAGCAAGGAGCCTGTACCGGGCTTCACTTTCACGCAGAGCCTGTTCCGCCTTTTTCTGTTCAGATACATCCCTGTATATTGTAACGATTTCACCGGTGGGGAGCTTGAATGCATAATTATCGAACCAGATAACAATCCGGTTCCCTTTATATATTCTGGTTGAAAAATTCTCAGTAACCCCGGTTTCCCACACCCTGCGGTAGGTGGGTATTACATTAAGAATTTCAATATCAGGCCTGACTTCCGCCAGAGATTTACCGATTACATCGTCAATCTGTGCCTGATGAAAGCGAAGAGCCTCCCTGTTGGCATCGTTTATAATATAATCGGAGGGCTGCGACCCGTCATTACGGATCTGGTATATCACAACACCGGCCGGCATATTATCAAAAAGCCCCCGCATAAGGGCTCCCCTCAGCATCAGATCTTTCTGAGTATTGTGTTCACCTGTAACATCACGGAATATTATTACACGGCCCCGTATGTTGCCGTAGACGTCTCTGATTGGCGAGCTGCTTTTGTCGATTCTGTAAACACCGCCGTTCCTTGAAATAAGGATCAGCTTATTTCTCCATTCACCTTTTTTATTCAGATAGAAAACTTTATCAAACGGCTGATCAGATACTTCAGCGTCTGTCACGTGAAATACATCATACAGCGCTTTACCCGCCGCATCCTCCAGTTTCCATCCCGTGATGATCTCCGCAGCCCTGTTCATCCTTACGATACACCCCTCACTGTCTGTGGAGATCACGCAGTCAGCAATTGAATGAAGTGTAACGTCAAGATACTCCTCCCTCTCCCTTGTTTTCCTGTGAGCTTCAAAAAGCTCAAAAGCCATTTCAATGGAGGAGAGGAGAACAAACTCACCGGAGTTTTTTATAATATACCCGTATCTTGTAATATTCTTTACAAGCTGCACCATCTCCTTTTCACCGTGAGATGTGAGGAAGACAATGGGAATGTCCTTCCCCTCGAGAATAAGTTCAGCAGCCCTTGTACCGTCAATTCCGTAACCAAGGTCAATATCCATAAGGATAAGATCAATATCACCATTTTCAAGAGCAATAGATATGGCAGTATCTCCATCGTTTGCCTGGAGAACATTATAACCGCTGTTTGCAAGAAACTGCGCCTGGGCCATTGAAGTGATAACTTCATCCTCTACGAGAAGGATGGTCTTTCTTCTGTTTTCAGCCGTATCTTCAGATGTCATTATATTTTGCATAAACACACAGGAATAAAAAACCGGTTTTATTTATTCTTGCACAGTGGAGTTGAAAAATCAAGAAATAAAAGTAAATAAAGAATAAAAGAGAGAGTTGAACGCCCGGTCATTATTAATACTTATTATTCCAATAAGCCGGAAAATATGGAATATTAAATTTTAACATCTTCAGAAAATCATAAAATAAATAAAAAGAACAAGACCTGCGAGAGACAGAAAAAGTACAAGCTTTACATATCTCCCTCTCCTTATATGCAGATGGGCCCGCTCCATCAGAAGACCCTGTTCTGTGAGGGGATATCCTCCGTTATAATAAAGAGCGTCAACATTATTCCTTGTCTTTTTTATAATGAATGCATCTTTATCAAGGTACCCGATATCTATAAGCTCAAGTACAAGTGCAACCTGTTCAGCACTATCGATACTCACCGGGAATCTGAACTCCCCTCTTCTGTTATAGATATCCAGCAGATATTCAAAGGCGGGATAATACGCCTCACGCCTTTTCATAAGCTTTTTCATTTCTTTTTTATAATCCATCAGATTTCCCGTTAACCTTAGAATCAGGCATGCTCCTTAATTGTCAAACAATTATATATGCAATAAATAATTGACATGAATGGCAGGTAACAGGAATTTAATTTTATAAAATACTGGAAATAATTTTTAACAGCGAAACCATGAAAAACAGACTGGATAAACGCATACTGGATATACTTGAATGGCCCCTCATTGAGGAGAGGATAATCTCACTCTGTTCAAGCGATACTGCAAAAAGAATTGCGGGCCGGCTTAAACCTGTCCCGGAGCATAAAATCCGTGTACAGATGAAAAAAATCAGCGCCATCAAAGAACTCATCTCCCGCGGAACCACCCCGCCGCTCTCAGGGATAAACGATATCTCCGCGCATACAGCACTTGCTTCCAAAGGGGGAGTTCTTGAACTGGAAAACCTCAGCAGCATAAGAACATTCACCTTCGCCTCCGAAAGGATCAGAAAATATCTTGAAGCGAACAGGGAGGAATTCTCCCCGCTGGAGGATGAATACAGCAGAATACACCCCCTTGAGAAGCTTAACTCACTGCTCCAGGTATCTCTCACAGATAACGGTGAACTTAATGAGGATAAGTTCCCTATACTGAAAAAGATCCGTAAGGAGATATTTACATCCAGGCAGGACCTTGAAAAAAAGATAAGCAGGATAATACATTCACCTGATAACGAAAAAGTGCTTCAGGAGAAGACCTACACGACAATAAACGGCCGTTATGTGATTCTTGTAAAATCAGGTATGAGAAGCAGGATAAGCGGAAACGTTCACGACATCTCATCCAGCGGTCAGACTGTTTACTTTGAACCTTCGGATCTTACGGAGCTTAACAACACACTGATAATGCATGAAAGGTCGCTTCTGCTCGAGATTCAGAAGATACTGGCTGAACTCACAGTGCATGTTGCGGATCATGCGGATGAACTTGAATCCAATCTCAGGGTGCTTTCATACTTCGACTTTCTCACTGCCGCGTCAAAATTCAGCATCCAGACAAGGAGTAATGAACCTGTTCTTTCAGAAAAGCCGATGATGAATCTATGCAGGGCACACCACCCGGTTCTTCAACTGATGTCCCCTGACACAATAGTCTCAAATGATGTAGAGCTTGGGATAGATTTTAACTGCCTTATAATATCCGGAGCAAATACCGGCGGAAAAACCGTAATGCTGAAGACAATCGGCCTGTGCGCGCTTTTTGCAATGTACGGCCTGCATATCCCGGCGAGCCCTGATTCCGAAATCGGGATATTCAGCAACATCATGGCTGACATAGGAGATGACCAGAACCTGTCACAGTCTCTCTCTACTTTCTCGGGACAGCTCACAATCATCAACAACATATTAAAAAGAGCAGACAGCAGGACTCTTGTTATAATAGATGAAATTATTGTCGGAACAAACCCCAGGCAGGGCGCGGCACTATCACAGGCTATCCTTGAAGAGATGATTAATACCGGCAGCCGCATAATTGTTTCTACTCACTACACGGAACTGAAGGAACTCCCTGCCAATGACAGAAGGTTCCAGAACGCGTCAGTAACATTCAACCTCGACACGCTTAAGCCTACTTACGAACTGCGGATCGGGATACCCGGCATCAGTTATGCAGTGGAGATTGCGCGCAATTACGGCATTGCTGAGAAGATACTTGAACGGGCTAAAACACTTGTAGACAGCAGAGAATCAAGCGTTGAATCATTAATTGAAAAAGTCCAGAGATATGAAGAGGAGATCCTTGAAGAACGGGAAAAAGTAAGGCTCCTGAACCTTGAACTTTCAGGTGAGAGGGAGAGGATCAGAAAGAGACAGGAGGAACTGGAGAAACTCACTGCAGACACCAGGAAAGGGAGAGGGATAGAATTTCTTGATGAACTTTCCCGCCACAGAGAGAGAATCGCGGAAAGGATTACACATCTTCAGGAGCTTGATCAGAAAGAAGCCGGGAAACTCCACGATGAGATTGCCTCGATACGTGAAGAGATATCATCACGAATACAGGATGAATCGAGAGAAAGATACTCTGACGCAATGGAACAGATTACTGCTGAAACTGCAAAAAAAGGGGACAGGGTATTTATCTCAACAATAGAAACAGAAGGTGTACTGGAAGAGATAGACAGCTCAGGCAAATCAGCTCTTGTTATACTTGGCGGTACAATAAAATCCAGGTTCCAGCTGAAAGATCTGTTTCTTGTATCTCAGGGAAGTTCAGTTTCGAAAAAAACTGCACCTAAGCGCCCTGTAATCAAAAGCAGTTCTGATCATGAAATACCCTCAACAATTCAGACTTCATATAACACCATAGACCTGCGCGGGATGAGAGTGGACGAAGCCCTTTCTGTTATGGACAGGGATCTTGACGGGATGGACAGGGGGAATATCGGAATTGTCATTGTCATACACGGACACGGCACAGGCGCACTAAAGCAGGCTGTGCGCGATGCCCTTAAAATGAATATTTACGTCAGGGATTTCCGCCCCGGTGATTTCGGTGAAGGGGGTGACGGAGTTACTGTTGTGAAATTAAGATAAATCCTCATGAAAAATTTTAATTTAATATCTTCTCCAGTATCACCTTGGTAATCATATAAGTAGGCTTAACCCCCTCCTCCCCGAGAGCGCCGGATGCAAGTGTCTGGCCGCTTACAATGGGATTATCTGAGGCATAATAGGCATACCGCACCCTCACATCACGGCGGATATGTTCGCGGATGATCGCGGCATTAACAGCACGCTGATAGTGTCCCCCTTCCATCTCAAGACCCACAGCTTTCCAGCTTGATTTCTGAAACTTTTCCAGCACGTCCCTGTTCTGAAGAGATGTACCCAGCACAGTAACTATAGGCCCCACGAACACCGGGATTGAACCGTCAAAATCATCCGGTTTAAGATCATTATCAACCATATAGTTATGAGGATTCCCTTCAAACACATGTGCCGTTGGAAGCATGATATCCCCTTTCTGCCCGGGGAGTATACCGGCTTTCCCCATAATTGAAATAGATCTGAAGTTGAAATAATAATCCTTCTCATTCGTAATATGAGGGCTCAGGAGTTCATCCATCACTTCATACGCCTGGGCTCCGAAAGCATAATCTATTACTATTATCACCGGCTTCTTTTCCGGGTCAACTCCATTGGTAATCTGCATATCAGGATGCACAGGGATACCATTAAACTTCGCCATATCTATAATCTGCGTATCAATGGAAAATCCGGAAAGATCCGGCAGCTCATGAAGTCCATGTTCCTTAGCGAACTCCTTTACACTCCCCTGGAACTCTCTGCTCCTTATGATAAACTCGTATAAATCAAACTCCTCCCCCTTAAGGCTGTCCCTGAGCGCGGCATGAGCATAAAGGGCATTCAGTACGCTGTGCATGTTCGCGCTAACCACATGGACAGGCCGGTCACCGAAGCCAAGTTCAAGAAGTTTATTCTTTACATTGTCAGCCCATACTCTTCCGAATTTGTGCCTGCCGATCATATCACGGAGAGAGGGCGTGAAGTATATCATCAGCATCTTATCCCTGTCATCATCATCCGCAAGCGCACGGAGCCCGAGGTTATAAATTATTTTAAAGAGCCCGTTATTCCCGTTCTTCTCTTTTCGTGAAGCCTCAAGGTACTGATAGGTTTCACGGGTCTCCTGGAATGTGCGGCCTAAAATTATCGAAAGGTTCCATAGCGCGCGGTCAAGTTCAGGCCCGCGGAGTTCAGCACCCTTAACATGAGTTTCAAGCACGCCCCACTCTGCTGAAAGTTTACCGGACTCATCATGTATCTGGTTCTTTATTTTATGAGATTCAATATTAAGGAAAGTCAGGTGAGTCAGTATGTCATATATCTCACTCATCCCCTGGGTGATAATGAAGTTCATCTCATTCTGACTTATGCGGTATGAAACACGGCGTCTTTTCAGGGGGACTATTTTTTCAAAGGCTGTATGTTCAAGTTCCTCTTCGGCGGTCAGTATAATTCTGCTGCACTCCTCAATTCCGCGCGGGAGCCTGTCCATTACATATTCAAGGCCTTTCAGTTCAATTATACGCGGTTCATTCATTGTGCCGTAAATTTCGGGAGAGAGCATCTTAAGCGAATCTTCAAGAGTCTGCCCTGAACGCCCGGAGGGTTTATAGTATCCCCGGAGAGCAAGAGCATCAGCAGTGATCTTAAACATCCTGATCGCGATACGCCCTCTCTGGGCCTTGGTGATGTTTTCCATATAATCCTCCGTGAATCACATTGCAGCCCCTCTCCCCTGCCCCCGCACACTTCGATAAACTCAGTGCGTCGCCCTCGAAGGGGCAAAGCATATACAGATTGCATTCAGATAGAATCAGGGGCTGCGTAATATTTACGTGATGATGAAATTAATGAAGTATAGTTGCAACAAAAAAAATTTGTATCTACTTCGACTTCATTGTATAGACACCGTCCCACTTCTGTGACGGAGGTTTTTTCATAAACTCCTCGCACCTCTTGACATATGTCTTTGAAGGTCCGTCATCAGGAAGAATCTTCAGCGCATCATGGAAGGCATTCATTGCTCTTTTCCACTGTCTCTCCCTGAAATAATCCATCCCCTTATTATAGTGTTCAAGGGCGTCATAAACCTTCTGAGGAAGGCTCCCTTTCATACCTAAAAGTTCAAATATGCCAATAGGCTCAGTCTTACCTACAACACGGAGAAAATCAAGTCTCCTGGTTTCAACATGTTCTTTAACAGCATTATAGGTATTTTCACTTATCATTGCTGTTGTACCATAGACCTTGTTTGCCCCTTCCAGACGGGAGGCAAGATTCACGGAGTCACCCATTGCCGTATAATCCATGCGCATCCTGGATCCCATGTTCCCCACAACAGCCATACCTGTGTTCATCCCCATGCGGACAAAAAGCTCATGCTGACCGATATTCCGCCAGTGTTCCTGAAGCTCCCGCAGCCTTTTTTTCATATCAATTGCGGCAAGGCAGGCGCGAAGCTCATGATCAACATAAGGGTGCGGAGCCCCGTAAAAAGCCATGATTGCGTCACCTTCATACTTATCGATTGTGCCGCCATGAGATATAATTATATCAGTCATCTCGGAGAGGTATTCGTTAAGGAGTTTCACAAGTTCCGGCGGAGTAAGCTTTTCAGAAATTGTAGAAAATCCTGCAACGTCTGAGAAAAAAGTGGTAATCCTCCTGTTTTCACCGCCAAGTTCAAGAGACTCAGGGTGTTCCATAATCTGTTCAATTACATCAGGTGCGATATAGCGGGAGAATGCCCCCTTAATAAAACGTTTCTGACTTTCTTCACTTACAAGTTTTATTGAAACAATGACAATTGAAGGTATAATAAGCGCCAGGTTCAACCCCAGCTGCTCAATCCAGACATTATGGAATGCAAAGAGATATAAAGACAGAAGATTGATTACAAAAAAACCAACTATAGCAACTGCAAGTGAACGCCGTGATGCCAGTCTCTGCATTATCAGGCCGGAAACTGCAGCGGTTACAAGAATCAGTATAAATGTAAATATCCCTCCGGGTTTCTTTATAAACTCCCTGTTAATAATAGTATTGATAGTATTATGATAAGTGCCTACACCGGGATACTCATTATGGAGAGGAATTGACGCGATATCATGAGTACCTGTTGCAGTGAGGCCGATAATAGCAATCTTTCCTTTAAGAGCTTCTGTCCTTATAACCAGCTCAACAGCTTTTATATCCTCTTCAAGAACCGCGAGCTCTTTCGCAGCATTTCCGGGATTTTCACTCTTCTGCTTCTCTTCAAGTTTCTTTTTCTCCGTCTTCAGCATATCAAGAGCGGCAAGCTTCTCTTTCTTTAAAGCTTCTTTACGTACTGCAATATCATTCCATATCGATTTACGTTCATTGTTATCCTTTGCAGTGTGATACTTCTCTTCAAGCGAGCTTATTGCAGATTCATTCTCCATACGTGCATGTATCCCCTCAAGGCCTGCGGCTGAATCGAAGAAATCATACACGCCATAAGAGAATTTCGGGTACTCAAGCAGCGCAAAGAACGGAAGTATATGAAAGGATTCCTCACGCGGCCCGGGCCCTGCCCAGTTTACATATATCATCCCGGATTTATCTATAGGTATAACGATATTCTCTATCTTGTGATCCATTGTGTTAAAGGCATTTTTAAGTATAATATTCCTGCCGGGGTTGACCTCTATGTCACCCTGTTTAACATTGCATGCATCTATGAGCATCGAAAGAGCCAGGTTAAAATAGATGCGCCCATCGAACATCTGAACAAGCCGGACACGCCTTATTGTTCCGTCTATATCAGTGAACCTGTTTACAAAACCGAAAGTTTTTGCAGCTGACATAAGCTCAGGTATGGGATAAACAATAGCGATTGTATCATCACCCTTCAGTGACTCAAATTCCTTTTCACGCCCCTGAGGTACGGGAATTGAAGAGATTGCCGTAAACCGTTTCATGGCATCCTGAAATTTCTTTGCTTTCTGCCGTTCAACGGCATCCGGCGTTAGAGGATCCCCGGTAAATGTATAGGCTATGATGGCCGAACCGTTATCTTTCAGGCTCTGCGCAAAGAGTGTATCATTGTTTTTGATTAAAGCTGACACATCCTCTGGAACGACTTTAGCTTTTGACGCAGCCTTGTTTTCAATTGTTTTATATGCTTCATCATTAATCTGCACAGGGGAAGGATCCGGGAACATTATATCAAATGATATCTGGGATGTACCAAGTTCCTTCATCACTTTAAGTCCCTCAGCATAGATATCCCTTGTCCAGGGGAACTGTCCGAGAGCGGTTGTACTGTTTTCATCAATATCAACGAAATACAGCCTGTCCCATTCAGGGATTGAAGGTTTAGCCTGAAAGCGAAGATCGTACAATTTAAGTTCAAAGAGATTATAGGCATCTGTGAAGCTGAAAGGGAGTATCAGCAGAAACGCTGCAAGGCCGATAATGAGGCCGGAAAATTTATTCTTTTCAAAAAAATCATTAAGCCTGTCAGTAATATTCTTCCAGTTCACAAAACGCCTCCGAATTAAAAGCTCAGGTTCACCCCTGACATCACAAAATGCCTTGTACCCTCTGATGAATCAAATGCATCACCAGGGAGAAACACACCGTAATTCACATACATAGAAAGATCATAAAAGATCTGCCATCTGAAAGAAACATCAGCACCCTGACCAATATTCGCTTCAGGGAGTTCCGCTTCACCGGCACCAATTGGCGATTCCTTTTTATCTTTCATATAATAAGAATACTTTGCGGCAATAGACATCTTTTTAAGATGCATTGAGTCAGCCCAGGCAAAGGGCGCGAAAGAAACACCCCCCCTGTATACATGGATATTGCTTAACTGCGGCTTAAGCGCATACCCCCCTGAGAATGTACCGAAATATAGAAATCCTGTGTCATCTCCGGTTGAAGCAGATGGCCTCGTTGGACTGGAATAATCTGTCCTGTACTTGTCCCCTGAACCGAAGGCGTACTGAAGAATCAGCGCCGGATTCAGAGGAAGAGGAATAAACCAGCTTAATCCGCTGTTCACAGCATAAGCTGCAATGGATGATTTTTTTTCTGTACCTGAAAGGTAGCTCTCCCCTTTTTCGTAAACAAACTCAGCAAAGTACGATACATCCTGAAGAACAACACCTTCAAGGCCCCCGCCGTAATACTGCGAATTGTACCGTGATTTAGCATTGTCCTCTTCGTCACCGTTATCAATCTGCGCAAGTCCGAAAATATACAGTTTCTGGTTCAGGAAATCCGCAGCAAGGGTACCCCCTCCGAAAGATCTTTTAGCTCCGTCTGCGATGTCCTTATCACTCAGTCCGTAAGGGTTATTGTCTTTATTGAGGAGCCCTGTATAAAGTCCAAGGATCTTCAGGCTGAGTATTGAACCGTACCACGACAGCTCACCTCCGTCACCGCGGCCGTTAAGAACAAGTCCTGTTCCAATACTGTAGAACTTACGCCCGCCTGAAAGATTAATCGCGTTGTCAAAAAAATTCATCGACAGGTAAGCAAGGTCAAGGTCAGCAACATTATCAGACTCTACACCTTCATACATCCCGTCCTGTGACGCTACTCCCATATATGAATTTTTCCCTCTGACATAGAGAAAGCTGTTACTCCAGAGATAGCTCTTTGCCCATACCCTGGCATTAATAATATATGTACCGAGTTTTCCGCTGTCGTTCTCTTCATATAAATAAACCGGGTTCAGCACCGCGCCATACTGAATCCCCTTAGTAAAGAAAGAATCCGATGGTGTTACAGACTGCATATCCTCATCAACCTTAGCACCATAGAAAAAGCGATCCTCATCCCTCTCCGGTGACTGCGCAGAGAGAACAGATGAAGACAGAATGAATATCAATAGAATAATATATTTTATTTTCCTCATTATCTGTCCCCCCTGATTTCACTGACTCTTCCGAGAACCTCAACCAGTTCAGGGCCGCTTATTATATCGTTTTCACTTGCGTCACCCCGCATAATCCCCTCAGCGACACAGGCTCTGAATGCATATCTCTCAGCGCCGAAAACCATGTACATGAGGCTCCCGCCGAGATCAAGATACCGGGCAGTCATCTTTGCAAGCATACCCCTTGAAAGCTCCTCCCCTTCGCTATACCCATCAAGAGCTATACCGCTTTTTTCGAGGAGAGATGAATCCGCTCTGAAAGATGAAGAGCGGCCGGAAGTCTGGATCGCAAAAATTTTAACAGCATCCCCGTATGTTGCAGCGCTTTTACCATCGAGATCATTCAGCCAGTCAAGCTGATTTAAATCCTGGGCGAATGTACTGATACTTAAGATCAGAATCAAAACTGATATTATTAATGTTTTCTCTATTTTCATATAAACCATTCCCTTCATTATTCCGGCCATGTTATATTCAGCCTGACTCTGGCATCCTGCTGCATCTGGTTATCCAGAATACCTGTATCGCTCTCCGGACCCCCTGTCTGGTCACCACCGGTGTAAAGCATTGCATCCACCTCATCACCAGTCATACCGCTCCCGTAAACTGCCACAAGGGATCTGCTTCTCATATCATTTGCAATATTAAAAGATTTAGGGAGATTAAGCTGCTGGACATATTTAAGCCTTCCCGAAATAAATTTACTTCTGCCAAGCCTGTTCTTCGCTTCAACAAGACTTCTGACATCATAAATCATCATACCGCTTCCCGGCCCATAGGAGATATCCTCCTCTGTCCCGCGCACGGATGATGTTGCAATGGGAGTTGATACCTTAAACACAGTTTTAACCCTTGCATCCCTTGGGACTTTTGCAGTGATGCCGCCTCTCTTAAGGCCGATATGAGTATTTGTTGTACTCTTTGACTCTTTACTGAAAACCTGAATCATAGTGAGAGGTTTAATGCGTACAGTATGGTTGATTGAGTTGACACGAAGTTCAGCAGAGGAATTTGCACCGGTGCTAACCTTGACCCCCTCCGGCAGCTTCATCCCGGCTTTAAGGGGAACCCATCTCTTCCCGTCGCGGTAAGCAGCCGTGCCGCTTACTTTTAAAACTGAAATTTCAGCAAAAGCTGAAACCGTATAACAAACCAGAATTGCTGATAGAATTGTCATTGCAAGAGGCTTCATATTGGCTCTCCTTAAAAAAATTTATTGCATTATTAACACCTGTAATAATAATTTCAACCACTTATCAGTAAAAAATGAATATTTAAAAATAAAGGCTGAATCTTCATAAGTCCATCCGGGCTAAAAATATACAGCCTGCTTGAATAAAGTAACAGTTTACAGATTCCTTTTCTAACATTTATCAGGAAGAAAAAACATGCGGAGAACAATAAGATGAAAAAAAATATATTACTTCTTATATTAATAATTTCTCTCATAGTAATAACAGGTTGTTATGATAACAATGACACAGCTACAGTGAGAATAAATCTCGGTAATCTGCCATTAGCAAAACAGGTAGAGCAAAAATCTTTAATTGATAAGATTTTATGTTTTTTTTCGAAAGAAGCTTATGCATATCCTTCGGGAAATAATTTAAGTAAACTTCATCTGGTTGCATTAAAAGGTGACTTCAGAATAGCATTAAAATCTCTTGATATCAGCACTTTCATCGAAGGAGATTATACTGACATAGTTGAATTAGATGTCCCTGCTGGTGACAACATCACAATAGCAGTTCTTGGCGAAATAGATTTAATGCCTACAGCCAACATTCAAAACATTAAGTATTACGGCAAAACAGAAAAACCGGTTATCCTGGCAGCTGGCGATGTGACAACTGTTTCAATACAGATGAATGATATTTCAAACATCATAAATCTTGAGGTAACTGAAACTGCAAATGGACAGGACCATTTAGTTACATGGAATTCGATACCCGGATCAACAAATTATTATCTTGAATTTCAACCCCAGGAAGATCCATGGGGATTGATATACTTAGGGCAAAGTAACTTTTTTTTAAATGTCGACGGTGTAAGTCAGGCTTCAATGTATTATAGATTAACAATCGAATTCAGTTATATAAATAAATCGACTGATTATTTAAATTATCTTTGATATAAAGTATTATCAACAATAAAAACTGTTTGCAATAATTCATTAAGAGATTATTGAATATTGCATGAATCCACGAATCCCATTCATTGATTCACTTCGCGGCTTAGCTGTTATATTCATGATACAGCAGCATCTCCTTTCGTGGCTCTGGGAGAAAAAATGGATATCGTACGCCATAACATTCCACGAACACCCGGTTATGCTTACAATAAATTTCATGGGAAATTTCGCAGCGCCGCTCTTTCTGATTCTTGCCGGTACAGGCGCTGCAATGCTCGGTAATAAACCGGGCATTTCTAAATCAGAATTCATTAAACGCGGAACATTCATTCTATTATGCGGTTATGCGCTGAATTATTTCTCTCCGCACTGGTTCAGGCCAGGTTCATGGTATGTGCTGCATACTATAGGGATATCAATTATTATTTCTCCGCTTCTCATGCGGTTGAAAACAGTTTATCTGATTATTATTTCACTATTTATTATCATAATTCCCGGTTTTATCCAGACCTGGCTCAATACTCCGCTAATGACAGGGGACAGCTTCATGAATGATTTATCACGAAGCGGCGGTATTCTGCGGCTCGCCTTTGCAGAGGGGCACTTCCCGGTATTCCCATGGAGTGGATTTTTTATTTCGGGGATTATCTGCCACAGGTGGATTTCTGAAAATAAAAGAAATTATATTTTTTATTCTTCTGTTTCTGCTTTTACCGCAGGATTTATCTTAAAGGGATTTTATAATTACGGATATTTCTTTGCCACAGGGGGCAAATTATTCAGGGTATTCGTGTTTACTCCATATATATATCCGGCGCATCCTTCATTTATGTTTATTCTTCTGGGAACAGCATTAATATTTTTTTATATGTTCACTTCAATCAAACACGAATCTGCTCCTGTAAGAATAACAGCAGTTATAGGAAGATTATCTCTTACATGGTTTTTTCTGCATATAATACTCTTTAATGAAATCCTGAGATTCTGCGGAATTCACCGGAATATTTATGCGGCTGGCACACTTTTAATTATAGCAGCATTTCTGCTTATCATAAGTTTGCTTTCCATGAAGTGGAAGAAAACGGAATATAAATACAGCCTCGAATGGTTCATGCGGAGAATACTCAAACTCCAATAACACGCTTGACAAATGCCTTAATATCTGCGTATATTACAATACTACTCTCTCAAAAGGAGGAGAAATATGTTTTCCAGAAAAATTACAGGAATAATGATAATACTTCTGCTGGCTGCCGGAATTGCAATAACAACAACCAGATGCTACGATGACAAAGATGAAGCAAGGGTAACCATACACCTTGAAAGAAATGACCTTGCAGCCATGGGGATTCAACCGCAGCCGGAGAAACATTTTATTGATAGAGTGCTGGAGTTTTTCAGTACCAGGGCGGAGGCAGGCGGATGGCAGGATATCAGGACTAATGATTTGACATTAACCGTATCAAGTCCTTCGTTTGAAGATAAAATTTTTACTTTACCAGCGGGAACAACAACATATTCAATATCTATTCCATCTTCAAATGATGTTACAATCACCGTGACTCACGAATATTGGGAAACTTTTTCAGGAACCCCCGCTTATCAAAAAAACTGGGGAGGGGAAATTACAATTGATCTGGGTCCTGGAGATACAGAAGTGCCAATACAAATGAAACCGATGACATGGATTACAGATGTTACCGTTGCAACAGGCTTATTAGTTACATGGTATTCATCAAGTATACATTCCTCGGTTACATCATATAATCTATACAGATCTTTATCTATTAATGGCCCATATACAATAATTTACACATCCCCCAATTCTGCGACAAGCAATTATACAGATACAGCAACTTCAACTGGTACACGATATTACTATCGTTTAAGTACAAACAGTACATATGGTGAAGGGGTTATGAGTGATCAAAAAAATCAAATAAGATAAAACTATTTTTCAATCTGCTATATTAATTAATAAAGCCGGGACAACTCCCGGCTTCTTCATTTTAATGCATTGCAATAATCTTCTGTTTCACTCCCCTCGCCTTGAGGAGAGGGGCCGGGGGTGAGGTCTATTT
>ERZ795053.2465-NODE-2465-length-22315-cov-15.654807_pt1 | contig 22315 bp, 16 predicted proteins | sample MGYA00375137_ERZ795053 | MGnify/ENA primary metagenome ERZ795053 (study PRJEB30182, sample SAMN05720284) | activated sludge metagenome | isolation source: Anaerobic digester | place: Hong Kong | collected 2014-12-17 ...
ATACAATTAAAAACTGGAAAGATTGGAATGGCAAAAAACAACAAACCTGATACTCTCGTCATTGTGGAGTCACCATCAAAGGCAAAGACTATCAATAAATACTTAGGCAAGAATTACATTATATCCTCTTCCGTAGGTCATATTATTGATCTCCCGAAATCCAGGCTTGCAATAGATATTGAACACGGTTTTAAGCCGGAATATATAACCATAAGAGGTAAGGCGAAGATACTGAATGAATTAAAAAAACAGGCCTCCTCTGTATCAAACGTGCTTCTGGCAACTGACCCCGACCGGGAAGGAGAGGCGATATCATGGCATCTCTCCAATGCACTCTCTGTGAAAAACAGTAATATAAAAAGGATCGAATTTAATGAGATCACCGAGACTGCTGTGAAAGAGGCGGTTGCACACCCGAGGGAGATAAATATTGATCTCGTTAACGCACAGCAGGCCAGGAGAATTCTTGACAGGATAGTAGGATACTATCTTAGCCCCATTCTATGGAAAAAGGTTAAGCGGGGACTTTCGGCCGGGAGAGTTCAGTCAGCAGCTCTTAAAGTCATATGTGACCGGGAGGAGGAGATTGAGAAATTTATTCCTCAGGAGTACTGGAGCATAGATGCTGAATGTTCGCATAGCGGCAAAAAGTTCACAGCTTCACTGGGCTACTATAAAAATGAAAAGATCAAACTCACCAGTAAAGCCGAAGTGGACACTGTTCTCAATGCTATTGCAGGTAAAAAACTGACTGTTTCAGAGATCAAAAAACAGGAGAGAAGGAGAAAACCTCCGGCGCCATACATAACCAGCAGGCTCCAGCAGGATGCGGCAAACAGGCTCGGCTTTACCTCCAAAAAAACAATGATGGTTGCACAGCAGCTGTATGAAGGAATTGATATTACCGGAGCCGGCCCCATGGGCCTTATTACATATATGAGAACTGACTCCACAAGGATCTCCGAAAACGCGATACAGATGGCGAGGAGCTATATATCGGAAAATTTCAAGCCGGAATATCTCCCTGAAACACCGAATATTTATAAAGCAAAAAAGAGTGCTCAGGACGCGCACGAAGCGATTCGCCCGTCCGATGTGAACCGGACTCCTGATTCAATAAAGGGAGATCTGTCTCGTGACCAGTTCAGGCTTTATGATCTTATATGGAGAAGATTCGTTGCAAGCCAGATGACAGCTGAGGTTACAGAAACAATCACAATAAATTTAACCTCTGAGGTTTACACTTTCAGAGCGAACGGGAACAAAGTGCTGTTCCCGGGTTTTACTGAGGTAGAGAAGCAGAGTAAATCTGAAAAGGCTGCTCTCCCTTCATTAAAGGAAAAGGAACTGATTGAAGTTTCTGTTATCAACCCTGAACAGCATTTCACAACACCGCCACCGAGATACAACGATGCTTCACTGGTAAAATTTCTCGAAGAGTCAGGCATCGGAAGGCCGTCAACTTATGCGCCTACAATTGACACTCTTCAAAAGAGATATTACATTACCCGTTCGGGAAAACAGCTTATTCCGACACTTCTCGGAAAGATAGTAAATAATATAATGTCCAATCATTTTTCGTCACTTGTATCAGTGGACTTCACAGCAGAGATGGAGGGTAAACTTGACAGGGTCGAAAGCTCGGAAATAGACTGGGTAAAGATGCTGGAGGAGTTCTATTCACCATTCAAAGATCTTGTTGAGAATGCGGAGCACAATATTGAGGAGATGAAAGGTGTCCTTGACGAGGAGACCGATTATGTATGTGAAAAATGCGGCAGAAAGATGATAAAAAAACTCGGCAGGTTCGGATTCTTCCTTGCTTGTTCCGGTTTTCCCGAGTGCCGCAGCGCGAAGTCTTTACCTCTTGGTAAATGCCCGAAGTGCGATGGGGATGTTGTTAAACGGGCATCTACAGGAGGGAAAGGGGCATTTTACGGATGCAGCAACTATCCGGCATGTGATTTCCTTACAAGAGAAGTCCCTTCTGAGAGGAACTGCCCAAATTGCGGAAAACTTCTCTTTGTTAAAAAGATCAAGGGGAGAGGGGAGGAGCTTAATTGTCTGAATCCGGACTGCGGCTTCAAGGTTGAACTCCTTGATGATGTTCCGGCCCCGCAGGAGGAGGAACAGGATAGCTGATGCTTGGAGCTGTTGATCTCTTTCTCGATTATCTTCTTGTTGAGAAGAACTGTTCAGAGAAAACAGCTGATCACTATCAGAGCGATCTGTTCCAGCTTAATGATTTTCTTTCAGGAAGGGTCCCTGAACCATTTATCGGATATTTTGAAATAGACACGGTTCTTGTAAATGGAGAACCTGACATCAATACAGTAACAGTAAATGATCTCCGCAGCTTCATAGAGTTCTGCTTTGAAAGGGGACTGAAGAAGTCCTCAATTGAGCGTAAGATTGCCGCCATAAAATCATTCTTTATTTTTCTCTACAGGCGTGAAATAATCAGCAGCAACCCGTCCGGGAAATTGATTTATCCGAAAAAGGAATCCCGTCTGCCTAAATTTCTTTACCTTAAGGAGTATGAAGCCCTGGTTCAGTTTGATGTAAAAAATTTTTTTGACGCCAGGGATAAAGCGCTAATTTCTCTGTTCTACTCAACTGGCTGCAGGATCTCTGAACTTGCGGAATCTCTTCTGAAAGATTTATCCATTGATGAAGGGAAACTGAAGGTACATGGGAAGGGGAGTGTGGACCGCGTCGTTTTCATGACTGATGAATCTACTGAACTGATGAAACTATACCTTAAAGAGCGAAGAGCAAAATTCGGTTCCGCTGAAGGATACATATTTGTAAATAAAAATGGTGACGGCATTTCTATCCGTGGAATGTATGATATAATAATAAAACGCGGCGTAGCTGCAGGTCTTTCACACAAATTAACACCGCATACTCTGCGTCACAGTTTTGCAACAGAGCTTCTCAACCGCGGTGCTGATATACGTGCTGTACAGGAGATGCTGGGGCATAAAAGCATATCCACTACCCAGATCTATACTCACACAACAAAAGCAAGGCTGAAAAAAATTTACGAGATGTACCATCCCCATGCTGAAAGGTCTGACAAAAAATAGAATCAGATTATAGTCCTGGCAATTATTCCGCCGCCAAGAACATCCCCTGATTCATCATAAAATACCGCACTCTGTCCGGGAGAAATGCCGGCTTCAGGTTTATCAAAGGTCACAAAGAATGTTTCTCCATCTCTTTTTACTCTGCAAGGAACCGGTCTCTGCGTGGATCTGCATTTCACAGAAGCGATTCTTTCATCTACAATAACCTCTTTCATGTCAAAAGAGTTCTCTGTCTCGAGGTACCTGACGTAAAGCTCTTCCCGCGGACCTGCAATTATCCTGTTCCCGGCTGCATCAATTCCGGTAACATATAGCGGGTGCGGAGCTGATATCCCCATACCTCTACGCTGCCCGATTGTGTACCTGTATATTCCGTTATGCCTGCCGAGAATTTTGCCCGTTGAGTCCACTATATCACCGGGTACCGGTTTTCCACCTGAACGGTTTTCGAGAAAAGAGATATAATCGTCAGCAGGGATAAAACATATCTCCTGGCTGTCCGGTTTGTCTTTCAGTATGATGTTTTTTTCCGCAGCAATGTCCCGGATTTTCTCCTTGGTAAAATCACCAATGGGGAAAATGATATCAGCAAGCTGCTCCTGGGTCAGCATATAAAGAAAATAGGACTGGTCTTTTGAGGGATCAGGCGACATTGAAAGATAATGTCTTATGCCGTCACTTTTTTTTATTACGTAATGCCCGGTCGCGAGTTTTTCAGAGCCTGCATCTTTAGCTGCCTCAAGCAGTTTGCCGAATTTTACATACCTGTTGCAGATTATACAGGGATTAGGGGTTCTTCCTGAAAAGTATTCCCCGCAAAAAGGTTTAACCACACTCTCCTCGAATATATCGATTAATGGTATCTCGATATGTCTGAAACCGAATTGATCAGCAACCTGTTTCGCGTCTATTACTGAACGGTTATATATTTCGTCATTAATCCCGTTATGCGGCAGAAACCTGGCTGTAATTCCTGTAATCTCGTGGCCCTGTTCCTTAAGAAGAACTGCGGCAACTGTAGAGTCAATCCCTCCGCTCATTGCAACTGCGATTTTCATTCCAACCCCTCATCTGTATAGAGAAATCCCTGGTATGTGCATCTTCTGCTGAACTCATCCTCAATGGCCTGAAGCACAGTACCTTTATGAAGCCCCCATTTAGGCAGAAAAAGAGACTCTGCCATTCGGTCACCCATGAGTCTGTGAATTAAAATGTCAGGCCTTAAACGTTCGATAAAATCGCAGACAGTTGAAACATACTCCTTCAATGACATCAGGTGAAACTGTTCCTTTGAATGAATCTGCTCAAGGGGGGTGTCTTTTATTATATGCAGATGATGAATCTTAACACCTGCGACAGGCATTCCGGAAATTGTTTCTGCAGTCTTCATCATATCCTCCCAGGATTCGCCCGGAATTCCGAGAATGACATGCAGGCATACAGGTATGTTGTACTCTGCAATCATTTTAATTGCATCTTCAGTCTGCTTGAATGTATGCTGCCTGTTAAGGTATTGAAGGCTTTTGTCGTGAACTGACTGGAGCCCGAGTTCAATCCATAATTCAAAATCCTCTTTCATGTATATGCTTATTACGTCAAGAATTTCTCTGCTTATACAATCCGGCCGTGTACCGATCATGAGCCCGGTAATGTCAGGGAATTTTACAGCTTCATCATAAATTTTTTTAAGACCGGCAGGTGAACCGTATGTGTTGGTATAAGCCTGAAAATATGCTATATACTTCGTATCTTTTTCCGATCTTCGGAAAGTGTTTTTCGCATTCAGCATCTGTTCAGTTATTGAAGAAAAATCAGCGGTAGTAGGGGAGGCTGAACCATCTTCCGAACAGAATACACAGCCTTCAAAACTCAGGGTGCCGTCCCTGTTCGGGCAAGACAGCCCTGCATCAATGGGGAGTTTAAGTACCCTGCATGAATATGCAGCGGCCAGGTAATCACCAAAAAAATTATAGGGTTTACCTGACCATCTTCCGGGGTTAAATATCTTTCTGCTTTTCTGTTTCTGCAAAATATGAGTTCTTCAGGTACTGCTGATTCTGGTATTTATGCGGATCAAGGTAAACCGCAGATACACGATTTGCTTTAACAACATTAAGATTTTTGTCAAGACGAACAACATATATGCCGGGATTAAATTCAAAATCTTTGATTATTTTTTTAGAAACCCAGATTCGTTTTTTTCTTTTTGAAGAGTACTTTTTTACTTTTTTCCATGAAACAGCTTTATAGTTTTTCATCCCTTCAACAATACGTTTTGTCTCCTCATCATCCGCACCAAGGGATTCATTTACAGCATGCTCCAGCCCCTCCTTGCTTCTAAGAGCGAGAATAAAGGGTTTTGTAATTGAGGAACTTTCAACGGCAATAGCTTTTCTGATTTTCTGTGACAGGTTTCTATTTCTATCCTTCTCAGATGAGGAGTTTCTTTCACGCCTGTTGCCATAAAGGGCATTATTATATTTATCTCTCATGGCTGAATAGATAATGTTTCTGCTTAAAGAGTTTTTAGCATTTATAAAACATGTGCGGGATTTTCTGTATTTTTTCTTTTTACTGTAGGTAAGTCCTTTTTTGTAGTATTTTTCAGCACGGTTAACACGGTTAAGTATTGCTGTATAATAATCAATAGTGTCACTGGTGGATGAGTTATTGTATCTCTTCATTGACTTAACTGCAGCATTTGCCCCTGCTACATCACCTTTTTCAAGAAAAAGTATAGTGAGCCTTGCCAGCTTAAGGAGTTCAATTCTATACATAACATCCTTTGCTTTATATCTTAAACTGCTGCCGGATATATCCATACCAAATACATCGTGAATCGTTTTAACGAGCATGGTATAATGAGTTTTAATCATCTCGTCCATATATTCCGGGTCTCTTAATTTACGTTCCTCCGCAGTATTAGAAATAAAACCGCATTCATAAATAATTGAAACCGGGAAGAGTAAATAGTATGAAAACCGGTCATCTGCAACAGCACCATACTCCCAGTTATTTAATGAATAACCCTTTGATGCAAGAGAGTTCTTTATATTATGAGCATATAGTTTTGAAAATCCGCTGGCGTCAAATTTATTATAAAGTGTAAGATAACCTGAATAGGTACCGGTAATATTTTTAAGAAGTTTCCGTCCGGAACTGTCACGGATCATGTGAATCCCCGGCATATTCACAAGGCCGTCTGCTTTTTCGAATACTGAAACATTGTTCATGTGCATTTCAATAACAAGGAATGCATTTGAATTATATGCATTATCCGCAACATCCCTGAATTTCATGTAGTGATAAGAATCAGACTTCCCTTCCAGAACATCCATGTAGTAGGGCGCAGCAGATACTTCAATATGTTTATTTGATTTGAGCATGTTATACAGCTTTCTTGAATAGGTTATGGAGTACCATTCCTCCGGGAGTCCTGTGACACCAATTCTCTCCGTTGTAGTTCCCCGCCATCTGCCGGTATGATCTTTACCGTGTGCAGGCCCGAAATATATTTTGAATTTTCCATCATTGGCAAGCTGTTCATTAAGTGAACCGTAAACATCATCAATATAGTTTATAATGTCTGCTGCTTTATCATAATTGTTCTTGTCTGCTTTTTCTAAAACCCGCCTGATTGTAAGGGTCTGCCCCTTTTTAATTTCATTTGCCGAAAACAGTGATGCAGGTGCAAAAAGCAGAATAATAGCAAAAATAAGAATGTTCCTTTTCATAGATTATTTTCCCGAAGTTATTTTAAATTTTTTATATTTATGAAATCTGTCCTGAGTTCTTTTTTCTCAAGATCAAAAAAATAGACATTACTTTCGATACAGCTCTGACCTGCGGCAATTACCCTGCCGTGCTTATTCATGAGATTTTTTATCTGAACAGTGGCATTTCTCCCGAAAGAGGGATTAAGCTCTTTCTGAAGCTGTTTGAATGCTTCAAATTTTACCCTCTCTTCAATTTCTCCGGCAGAGTTGCTTTTGCATTCCTCCAGAGTTAAGATAAATACGACTGCTCTGTATTTAGAATCATTTATCCACCCGGTTTTTTTATATGATTCAGAAAGGTCTTTCTGTTCAATTATTGACGGGAGTTTACTATTTTCAACTGTCTGTTTTTTCATGCAGAACTGAACAGTGAAAAGTGCTGAAACAGCAAAACATAATGAAACTATATTAATAAAAGATCTGACATTTTTCATAAAAAAGCTCCGGAGTTCTATATTTAATAAAGCGGTGCTATATAGATTATCGGAGCAGTTTGCAGTAAATTGAGGAGCAGTTAAGATTATTTATTTAAAAATTCGTTTTTAATCCCTTTTTTGTAAATTCTGTAAACTAAAACTACAGAATCATCAATAAGATAAAACTCCTCCTCAAGTTTTCCGGATTCGGCATAAGAAGCAGCTGTTTTTTTTATGGCTGCTTCTTCGGACTCAGAAATTTTTTCCTGTCGGAAGGACATGCAGTATGCCGTAATCTGTTTTTCAGCTTCACTGTAGAGGTTCTTCCTCGCTTTAATATACGCGCTCTGTCTTTTTTCGTACATACTTGAAGAGTCAGTATCCGGTTCCATCTTAATCAGTACCTGGAAACAGTCTTCCCCAAGCGGTCCTGATGTTGAGAAATCAGATGCATAAGGTTCAGCGAGCTGTGTACTGCCGCAGCCTGATACAAGTAATACTGCGGCGGAAATTAAAACTGAAAAAAGAAATCTCATTTAGTTACCCTTTATCACGTTGAGAATTGATCTGATTTTGTCAGCATCTCTGTGATTAGGATTTATTGCAAGCACCCTTTCAAAATGGTACGAAGCTTTCTGATTGTTTTTTAAATTTCTGTAGTAGATCATACCTAATTCTTCATGTGCTTCGATGTTGTTTTTCCTGATCTGCAGTGATTTTTCCAGGGAGCTTACCGCTTTATCGTAGTTAGATTGATCCCTGTAGGCGATACCCAGATTAAAATATGTTTTGTAGTCAACAGGATTGAGTTCTGCTGCAGTATTATACTCTTCAATTGCCCTGTCGAACATCTTCATTTCCCTGTATGCGTTAGCAAGGTTGTAATGCGCTTCATAAGAGCGTGGAGAAGAGTCAACACCGCGTTTAAGCACTGAAATTGCTTTTTCAAGGAGTTTTTTATCAGTATATAGCCTGCCGAGATTGATATAAGCTTTTGTGTATTGAGGATTTGCTTCAATAGCTTTTTCATAGCTTTCGATAGCTTTTATCTCATTATTAAGGCCTTCATTGGCCTGCCCGATTTCGTAGAAGGATGCAGCATCACCACCTTTTATCTGCACGGATTTTTCAAACAACGGTATTGCTTCAGCATAGTTTTTCTTTGCCTGGTTTATCAGGCCAAGGTTGAAATATGCCTGGTAGTGCTGAGGATCCAGTCTTATTGTTTTCTGGTAAAAATTTTCTGCGTTACTGTAGTTCTTCATCTCATGATAAGTTTCGCCAAGCTTGAAGTTCGTTTCAGGATTATCAGGACGGAGTTCCAGGTCTTTGGAGAAGTTATTCAGCGCCTCGCTGTAGTTTTTAGATTCAAGATGCAGGTTTCCCATATTGAAATATGCCCTGTCCATTTTAGGGTCAAGGGTTACAGCCTTTTTAAAGTCTCTAACGGCTCCCCCTTTATCATTGAGTTTGAGGTGTGATAGTCCCCTTGCATAAAAAGCTTTTGAATGCTGCGGATCATCAGCAATTGCCTTGTTGAATGACTGAAGTGAATCCTTGAATTTATTCTCCATATACTGCATCAGTCCGATTCTGTAATGCGCGTCCGGATTTTTCGGGTTCACCGCAACTGAATTCCTGAAAGAACTCATTGCTTCAGGGTACATTTTATTGTGAAAGTAGAGCCGTCCCATCCAGTAGTGGGAGTAATCATCGTTTTTGTCCAGTTCAGTGGCTTTTCTGTAAGCCTTTATCGCATCGTCATACTCCTTCTTATTCCTGTGGTTATCACCTATTTCACGCCACTTCTGCGCGTCCTGTGATACGTTGTTGGATGGAGTCTTTTTTGATGTACCTGTATCTTCAAGAGAGGTATCGCTTACAGGGTCCTGCTTTATAATATCTGTTTTCACAGCATCAGTATCACTTTTAACAGCAACAGCGGCTTCGCGCTTTTTTTTCTCGCTTTCAAATTCACCAACTGCAGAGGCGTACTTATCACGGAGACCATCATCTTTGCTGTTGTACTGAAGCGCTTTTTTATAATATTCAACTGCAGTGGCGTAATCACCTTTGCTCGCGTAAATATCTCCGAGTCTTGCTGCTGATTGCCAGTCTGCCGGGTCAAGAGCAAGGGCTTTTTTATATGCTGAAATAGCATTATCCCTGTTTCCGAGTTTCAGTTCGCTGTCCCCGAGCCCGCGATAATACTTTCCTACTTTTGAATTAGCTTCTATAGCTTTTTTAAAGTTCTCCCTGGCATTAGAGTTTTTCCCGTTTTTAAGATAAACATTCCCGAGGTTGTAGTAACCTTCACCATCTCCGGGGTTGTTTTTGATACCCTGTTCAATAATATCCACCGCGCTTTTAACATCGCCTTTTTTAATCTTCTGATTGGCCATGTTCTTATAGCTCTCCTGGTCGCGCGGAGCTACTTTCTGAGCCTGCTTATATTCCCGCAGCGCCTTATCTATATCCTCCCTGTCATCATAAACATTCCCCAGCTTGTTATAGGCAGAAGGGTAGAGCGGTTTATTTTTCTTTGCCAGTTCAAAAACTTTTATGGCATTGTCATAATCACCTTTTAAAGCGTAGGCGTGTCCCAGTCCATTCAGAGCGTCATAATTGTTGGGGTCGATTTTCAGTATTTTCTTGTAGTAATCGATGGCTTTATCGTAATCGCCGAAGGATTTGTAAAGTTCGGCTATTTTCAGCATTATCCCTATGTTCCCCTGGTCAGTTTCAAGGAGCTCTTCGTATAGAGCGATCTGTTTAAGCCGCAGGTCGGATATCTCGTCAGCGGGATTCGATTTATGAAAAGCGAAAAAGTATAGTAATCCGGCTGCAAGAACTGCTCCTGCAGTAACAGCGGCTATTTTTTTTCTGTTGTCGTTGTAATAGTACATAGAGTCTCACTCCTTTATTTATAGATCATCATCAATATATATATCTTCCATGGTCTTCTTCGATTTTTTTGATTCATGGTCAGCTTTTTTGCTCTCAGCCTCCCGTTCCCTGGTATTAAGGGTTGCACCGCCAAGGAGAAGGGCCTCTTCTATCGAAATTTCACTGTCAGCAGGGGGTATTTTGAAATTCGGGTCCCGCAGAAGTGCAATTACACGCTTGATGCTTTCATACTGTGGATCCTCCGGGACCTCCTTCAGAAATATCTCCCAGTTCTCAATGGTCTTCTCTTTATCCCGCATGAGCATAAGATAGGAGAGCCCTACATGATAATAGACAATCTTCAGTTTGCTGTCCAGTGCCAGGGCTTTATTGTAATTATCAATGGAGTCCGGGCCCATCTTTTTGAAGTAGTAAATCTGGCCGATCCTGAAATAATTTTCAGCATTCCCCACATCAAGATCGAGGGATTTTCTGTAAAGATTCAGGGCGCCGTCATAAAGCTGTTTTTTCAGGAGAATATCCCCTAAGTATGAATATGCCAGTGAATTTTCAGGATTTTTTTTAATTACCTCCTGGAGCAGGAGTTCAGCCATCTCAAATTTTTTCTGGAAGAAATACTTTTGAGCTTTCAGAAAAAGCTCATCCTCTTTGCACAGGCCCGCATTGTTGTAAAAAGTAAATAATATCAGAAAAAGCGGAAGTATTACACCGGTTATTTTCATTTTTTATTCCATAATTATACGTTTAATGCCCGCAGCAGCAGAAATCTCATCCGCAAGAGGATCAGAGTAGGGGTGTTTATAAATGAAAGTATCAATTCCGCTGTTGATAAGCATTTTTGTGCAGATAGAGCATGGCTGGTGAGTTACGTATATCCTTGCTCCCTTTACAGAGACACCATGATAGGCTGCCTGTATAATCGCATTCTGTTCAGCGTGAAGCCCGCGGCAGAGTTCATGCCGTTCGCCGCTTGGTACATTATATTTCATTCTGAGGCATGTTTCAGGAGTGCAGTGTTCAATTCCTGTTGGCGCACCATTATATCCGGTAGTAAGTATTCTTTTATCTTTAACAATGACTGCACCGACATTTCTTCTAAGACAGGTTGATCTTGTTGAAACATCTTCGGCGATTTTCATGAAATAACTGTCCCAGGCGGGTCTTTCGTTCATCTCTATCCTCAATTTGAATTATTCATTTAATTTTCAATTTTAAAAAAGATAATTCAACTCTTTTTTATAAGTATCACCGGTGTAACAAATGTTTCCGGTTATGAGAATAGATAATCGGAAAGCCATAGAGGATTAGAATCAGTTCTGTTTCTCAAGTTCCCTTATATCATGAGAAATCCGTTTATATTCCGCGCTTCCAGGTTTAAAAGTTTTAATATACTCTCTGAAATAAAAAATCTGCTCGGTTTTCCATCTATTTGCTGCTGTATCAGAGTTTAACATATTACCCTCCATCTGAAAAACTGCTTTAAAACAAAAATTGTCGTAGGAAATATATCGGCCGGATCGCGCTTTTTCTTAAGCAGGAGACATAAAAGGATAAATTATTTCCGAATAAAAAAAGCCGGTCAATCTGACCGGCTTTTCAGAGGTTTATCGAAATTTACTATATATTAGTCGCAAAGTTCGAAGAGAGCAGCAGCACCCATACCACCACCGATACACATAGATTCAACACCATATTTCTTGCCGAGTCTCTGCATGTTGCTTACGAGTGTAGCGAATATTTTAGAACCTGTACATCCAAGCGGGTGTCCAAGAGCTATGGCGCCACCTGTAACGTTGATGAAGAGGTCTTTGCTTCCGTATTCCCAGTACTTAGGATCGCCAATTCCGAGTTCACGTGCACAGTGGATAGACTGTGATGCAAACGCTTCATTAAGCTCAATAATACCGTCTTTAATGATTTTATCCATTGTCATGCCGGTTTTCTGGAAAAGTAGCGGAATTGCATATTTCGGTCCAACACCCATTTCATCAGGTTTGCAGCCTGCAACTACATAACCAACAAGTTTAACTTTCGGTTTTACACCATATTTTTCACAAGCTTCTTTGCTCATGATAAGGTTGGTAGCAGCACCGTCTGTTGTCTGTGAAGAGTTTGCAGCTGTAATCTGGCCTGAGTTAGGAACATTAGGAATAGGAGCAGAGAATGCGCCTTTAAGTTTTCCCATTTTCTCAACGCTTGCATCAGCCATTACACCGTCATCATAATCAACTTTGTATGTTTCTTTTTTGAAAGAGCCGTCTGCCTGTTTAACAAATTTATATGCATCAACAGGAGCTATCTCTGTGAAATAACCGTTTTTCTGAGCGTCAGAAGCTTTCATGTGTGAATGGAGTGAAAAATAGTCCATATCCTGACGGTTTACGTCATATCTTCTTGCTACGTTCTCAGCTGTTATACCCATTGACATGTAAACTGTGTAGTCTTTTTTTGCCCATTCCGGGTGAGGCCTTGGAAGGTTTCCTCCCATTGGAACGATTGACATAGACTCAACACCGCCGCCCATTGCAACTTCCATCATACCAGCTTTAACTTTGAAAGCTGAAATAGCAAGAGCTTCAAGTCCTGATGAACAGAACCTGTTTACTGTTGCACCGCAAGCTGTAATCGGGAAACCAGCCATAAGAGCAGCGATACGGCCGATGTTGATCCCCTGTTCTGCTTCCGGGAATGCGCAACCCATCATGATATCCTCTACAGCTTCATAAGGAACTTTTGATCTGTCCATAGTTGCTTTGAGTGTTGTTACGAGGAGATCTTCCGGCCTTGTTTGTGCGAGGAGACCTTTTGCTCTTTTACAACCCGGTGTTCTGGTTGCTTCTACGATATATGCTTCTCTCATATACCTGAACCTCCTGAAATTTTTACAGGGAACATGCCCTTAGACATGTTCCCTGATTTGTGCAAAATTAAAAATTTGTAAAGATTAGATGAAGAGCGGCTTACCTTTAGTAGCCATGTGCTCAGCCATCTTCTGTGAGCCCTCTGTTTTCCAGCAATCAACAAACATTTCTCTTTCGAGTGCTAGCATTGCGTCTTCAGAGATCTCTTCCCCTTTGTATGCTGTTCCACCGGAGATTACATAACCTACACGTCTGACAACTGTAGAGATGTGAGGAGCAATCTTGTATCCAGCGAGCATGTCAGGAATATTAGCATCAAGTGCACCCATAGCATCCTGTCCGAAAACTTTAACAGGCATACATGCTGGTGGTACATATCCGTCTTCAGCCATCCTGAGAACTTCTTTCTTGGCATCACCAATGAGGTAATCCCTGTTGAAAACTATTCTGTCCTGAGGTCTGAGGAAACCTTTGTTTCTTGCTTCCTGTGCAGACATAGAAGGCATTGGCATTGCTATTGTCTGGAATGCTGCGAGGAATACTGACAGCCAGTCAGTTGGTGTAACATTGGATTCGCTGATTCTTCTCCACATCTGGTAGCAACCGCCGCCAGCAGGAACAAGACCTGCACCAACTTCTACGAGAGCCATATAGAGTTCGTTGTGTGCAACGATTTTATCCGCCCAGAGACATACTTCGCATCCGCCGCCGAGAGCTAATCCGAAAGGAGCAGCAACAACCGGGAATGGAGAGTATTTTATCATTTTCATTCCATTGTGTACGTCAGCGATGAAATCATTGATACCTTTGAAATCACCTTTTTTAGCAAGACCGAGCATGAACTTGAGGTCTCCGCCCGCGCTGAATGCTGGTGGCATTCCGCCCGCTTCGTTACCTATAACAAGACCTGCACCGTTTTTCCTTACGAATTCAACAGCTTTTGGTACAGTATTGATAACGTCGTTGTTAAGAGCGTTCATTTTTGTATGGAATTCAAAGCAGAATACGCCGTCGCCGATGTCAACGAGTGAACATGCATCGTTTCCGAGTACAGTTTTAGATTTATCAGCTTTGATGTTTGCAAGGAATACCATGTTCGGGCTGTAAGGAATGTTTTTGTATGAATCAGAAGCGAAATCCCAGAATTTTTTAATTCCGTTTTCAACTTTGTAGAAAGTTGTTCCGCCCTTCTCAACCATTCTCTTAACATTGGCTGGAACTGTGAAACCTGCTTTTTCGATTTCAGCAAGAGAATCTTTAAGTCCGAGGTTGTCCCATATTTCGAAAGGACCGAATTCCCACGCATAACCCCATTTCATACCGTTGTCTATGTCAACGAGTGTGTCAGCAATTTCAGGGATCCTGTTTGCTGAGTATACGCACATAGAAGAGATGAGTTTTTTCGCGAAATCGTTATTTTTGAAAAGGTGTTTCTGTTTTTCAGCAGTTGTTTTGAGTTCTTTTGTAGCTTCAACAACAGGGTATGTTGCTTTGCTGTCGAAATCAACGTGCTGGCATGTTTTGATGTCGATAACTTTTTTGAATTTTTTGCCGTCAGCGCCTCTTCCTGAAAGGTAGAAACCGCCCGCTTCTTTTGTTTTGTTACCATACATCTTCTTGTCCATCATTGTGTTGAAGAATGCAGGTGTTTTGTAGATTTCTCTGTACTCGTCTTTTGTAAGGAGTTCGTAAGAGTTGTGCGCGATGTGGTCGATTGTATCGTTACCAACGAAGTCAGCGAGACCGAAGATAGCTGTTCCCGGCATACCCATCGGTTTTGCGAACATTGCGTCTGCTTCAGGAATAGAAGCAAGGCCCTGCTCGATAAGTTTGAAAGCTTCGCAGATAAGCTCAACACCAATCCTGTTACCGATAAAGTTAGGAGTGTCTTTTCCCCAAACTATACCTTTACCAAGAGTCTGCTCGCCCCATTTAGATACGAAATCACATACTTCTTTTGAAGTTTCCGGCATTGCGATGCACTCAAGAATCTTCATGTAACGTACAGGGTTGAAGAAGTGGAGAATAAGGAAATGCTCTTTAAAGTCTTTGCTTCTTCCTTCTGACATTTTTTCAAGCGGAAGACCTGAAGTGTTAGAAGCTATTATTGAGCCCGGTTTTCTGACTTTTTCAAGTCTTGCGAAGAGATCCTGTTTGATTTTCAGGTCTTCTACAACAACTTCAAAGATGATGTCGCATTCAGCAATTTTGTCGAAATCGTCTGTGAGGTTGCCTAACTCAATAAGAGAAAGGTCGTGTTTTTTGTCCATGAATGCCGCAGGCTTAGCTTTAAGCTGAGCATCAAGACCGGCCTGAACTATTCTCTGTTTAGCTTTACGATCGTTTTTCTCCTCATCTGTGAGATTAAATGGAGCGATGTCAAGTAAGAGAGTCTTAACGCCAGCGCTGGCGCAGAGAGCGGCTATACCACCACCCATGATTCCAGAACCGATAACACATGCTTTTTCGATTCTTCTTGTCATAAAAACCTCCTGTGAAAGTCTGTTGATAAACATTCTTGTTTATTTTTTTAAAAGGATACTTGAGAAAAAGAATTTTGTTTTTATACTGAAATGTCCGAAGCGAGACAGCGGACACTACCCAGTAGCTGATATGAAACTACACACACAGGCAATTTATAATTCTTTAAATAAAAATGTCAATATCAATAAGTCATTAATGGTGAAAATGGATAAATTTTTTCATTATGCATCAGTATAATTCCATATCTGATTAAGGTCTTATGCCAGTTTTTGTATCATTATTTGTTGAACTACAAAGATTTAATAATGTTTTTTTTGATTGTAATATAGAAGTACTTTTATACCAGTTAAATTGTTTTATTTTTTGAGACATAATGCGCTAAAATGAAGCATATAACATGGTGAATACCGGTATGGTTGAATGTAAAAGAGTGCAGCATAAGGTACGGGGGATATTAATTTGTCATCGCAACATTTGCGCACTGACCGGATTTTTGCTTGATATTAGCCGGCGGAACTATGATCTGATTTTAAATATTATTTTGAGGTAAATATATATGAAAGTAACTCACAAAAGCGATCTCTCTAAAATGAAAAAAGATGAACATGTTATCCTGTTTATTGATGATAAAACAAAAAGTGATAACCTTTTAATATCCGGTCTCCGCGGAGCTGAATTTATTAAAGATGCGGATCTTTCTTCCTTTAAAGCATCTGCGTCTGAAATTCTGTACTTTAAAATGAAGGAGAGGCCCGGTGTTATCCTTTGCGGTCTCGGCGATGTTACAAAACCGGACGAAGAGGGGGTACGGAACTGCTCTGCTGCTGCGGTGCGGTTCTGTATGTCTAAAAAGATAAGTTCTGTGACAGTTATTGAGCCTGTAATTGAAGGTTTTAAACAGGAAAATGTTCTTCAGTCAATAGCTGAGGGGGCTCTCCTTGCGAACTATATGTTTGATAAATACAGGTCTGACAAGGAAAAAGAGGCACCTCTTGCAAAAATAGATTTTTATACTGAGGTTAAATCCGCGGTTTCCATATTGAGAGATGCTGAGGTAATTGCCCGCAATACATGGCTCTGCCGTGACCTGGTGAATGATATAACTGATGAAGTTAATCCTGTAACCTTCGCACAGCTTGCGGAGAAGATCGCAAAAGAATCAGGCCTTATATGTAAAATTTTTGATAAGAAGGAGATTTCGAAAAAAAAGATGGGCCTCCTCCTTGCGGTGAACAGGGGTAGTGTGGTTGAGCCCCGGGTTGTAGTTCTTGAATATAAAGGTGATCCCGGGAGCAAAAAGCTTTTCGGACTTATCGGTAAAGGGATTACTTTTGATTCCGGCGGAATGAACCTGAAACCCTCCGGCTCCATGGAGACCATGAGGTGCGACATGGCAGGTGCGGCAACCGTGCTCTGTTCAATGAAAACCATCGCGGAACTGAAACTGAAGAAGAATATAACAGCGGTAATTCCCCTTACAGAAAATATGCTCAGCAGCAACGCCTTCAGACCCGGTGATATTTACAGGGCATATAACGGGAAGACAGTGGAGATCGGCAATACAGACGCAGAGGGGAGGCTGATACTGGCTGATGCTCTCTCCTATATGGAAAAGGAGATTAAGCCCGATGCTATAACAGATCTCGCCACACTCACTGGAGCCTGCGTTGTCACTTTCGGTGAAACAGTGGCAGCCTATCTCTCCACTGATGATGAGCTTGCGTCTGCAGTTGAGAGTGCATCTGCCCGCACCGGAGAAAAACTCTGGAGGCTTCCATACTTTAATGACTACGAGGACCGCATGAAATCTGATGTGGCTGATTTAAACAATATGGCAGCGGAGAAAAACGCCGGCACAATTTCAGGTGCTGTATTTCTTAAAAACTTTGTGGAGAAGACACCCTGGGTACATATTGATATTGCGGGCACCGCATGGTACAGCAAAGTCAGGGGATACAGGCCGAAGAATGCAACAGGTTACGGTCTGAGACTTGTTGTTGATCTTGTTAAAAACTGGAAATAATTGAGGTGAATTTAATCTGCCCGGGGCGGGACTTGAACCCGCACGGACACAAGGTCCAAGGGATTTTAAGTCCCTTGTGTCTACCAGTTCCACCACCCGGGCGATTTAATTACTGTTTTTTGAGGATTTGCGAATTAGGCGCCGAGCGGATTCGAACCGCTGAATAAAGGTTTTGCAGACCTCTCCCTTGCCACTTGGGTACAGCGCCGGATGAGGTTTCCATATATTTATTTACGTATTCATTGTCAAGATAAAATTTTTTCAGGAGTTGAATTTGAAATTTATTGCTGATTTTCATATACATTCACACTTCTCCATTGCCACAAGTAAAAAACTTGTACCTGAATACCTTGAATACTGGGCGCGTTTAAAAGGTATAAATGTAATAGGTACAGGAGACTGTGTTCACCCCGGCTGGCAGCAGGAACTGGCGGAGAAACTTGAGCCCTGCGGCAACGGGCTCTTCAGGCTTAAGAAAGAGTACAGGCTTGAGGAGTCTAAGAGGCTGAAGCATGAATTTATTCCTGATGAAGTTTACTTTATGCTTACCGGGGAGATAAGCAGTATTTATAAGCGTGATGGCAAAGTGCGCAAAGTGCATAATATCTGTGTTTTTCCTGACATGGAGTCCCTGAAAAAAGTTCAGTCCCGTCTTGACGGGGTGGGGAACATCAGGTCTGACGGCAGGCCGATTTTAGGGCTTGATTCAAGGATAATTCTGGACATGGTGCTGCAGTCATCCTCTGAATCTTTCGTTATTCCGGCACATATATGGACCCCCTGGTTTTCGGTGCTGGGATCAAAATCGGGGTTTGATACGATAGAAGAGTGTTACGGCGACCTGACGCCGGAGATTTTTGCGGTGGAGACAGGTCTCTCCTCTGACCCGGAGATGAACTGGCGCTGCAGCTTCCTCGACTCGTTCAGGCTTGTTTCAAACTCCGACGCGCATTCACCGGAGAAGTTGGGCCGTGAGGCAAATCTTTTTGACACAGAGCTTTCCTACTTCGGCATCTATCACGCTCTCAAACATGATAAAGGGTTTAAGGGAACAATTGAGTTTTATCCCGAAGAGGGGAAGTACCATTACGACGGGCACCGCAATTGCGGTGTTGTGTGGAACCCGCTGGAGACAGTAAAACACGGGGGAATCTGCCCTGTGTGCGGGAAAGAGGTGACAAAAGGTGTGATGTACCGCGTTGCGGAGCTTGGCGACAGGAGCGATGTCCCTGAGTCAATAAAAAAAGATTTTTACTCCATCACGCAGCTTCCAGACCTTCTGTCAGAAGTTATGGGGCAGAAAAGCAGTTCGTCCAAGAGTGTAATGAATGAGTACTTCAGGGTTATTCATGCCCTTGGGTCGGAGTTTCACCTGTACCTTGATTCAGACATTGACGATATAAACAATTCCTGCGGAGAACTCCTTGCTGAAGGTGTACGCAGGCTGAGAAGCGGCGAGGTTCATCTTAAAGGGGGGTACGACGGGGAATTCGGTGTAGTGAAAGTTTTTGATGAAGGTGAAACCGGATCATTCAGGGCAAAATCTCTTTTCAAAGATAAAAAGGGGGGTGAACAGCATCCGGCCCCTAAAAAAACATCTGTTGAATTTGATGTTGCCGAGTTTAAAAGGATCTCCTCGATGAATAAAGTATCTTCAGCGGAGGAGACCCATCCGGATAATCCGGATAATGATAATGAAGAAGAGAGCGGCGGAATCACATCTGAACAGTCCGCTGCCGTGAATTTTTCCGGCGGCCCGGGCATGGTTATTGCGGGGCCCGGTGCGGGTAAAACTTTTCTCATTGTGGAGCGTATAAAACGTATTGCTGATGAAGGCGTTGACCCTTCAGGTATAGCTGTGCTGACCTTTTCAAACAAGGCTGCTGATGAATTAAAGGAGAGGCTTGGAGATTCTCCTGCCGGTGCCGGGCTGCATGTATCCACGTTTCACTCCCTGGGCCTGAAGCTTATCAGTGAGGCTCCGCAGCTTTTCGGTCTGCGCGAAGGTTTTATAATTCTCAATGATGAGGAGAGGCTCCATCTCCTTAAAAGTTTATCCCGTGAAAAAAAATCCGGTGCAGGGACTCTTCTCCGGAAAGTTTCAGCCTGTAAGCAGGGGATTGAAGCAGGTATTGATCCGGATGTTTTCAGAGAATATAACAGCTGTTTGATTGAAAATAATTTTATCGATGTTGATGATCTTATCTATCTCCCCTGTGTTATGGCTGAAGTCTCTGAAGAGTTGAGGCGTGTCATCTCTTCACGGTTTACTCACATTATGATAGATGAGTTTCAGGATATAAATTTTATGCAGTACCGGCTTATCCGGCTCCTCGCCCCGGATGAGGGAGCAGATATTTTTGTTATCGGAGATCCTGACCAGTCGATCTACGGTTTCCGCGGCGCAACTCCTGAATATATCCGGAGGTTAAAATCTGATTACCCGGGACTCAAAGAATTTATCCTTAAAAAAAGTTTCAGGTGCAGCGGTGTAATTCTCCGGGCGGCAGGGCAGATTCTCGGGAAGGGTGAATATCTCCGCTCTGATAAAAAAGGTGTGAAACTGATCATAAATGAAATAACCAGCGACAGGAGTGAGGCTGACTGGATTGCCTCTGAAATTGAAAGGATGGTTGGCGGAGTGAGGAGCTTCTCCATGGACAGCGGAATGGCAGATGGAGAAAACCGGGGCCGGGGATTCGGTGATTTTGCAGTGCTGTGCAGGTCGTCATTCATGTTCGAATGTTTCAGGGAGGCTTTCAGAAATCATGGAATCGCGTACAAGGTTGCAGGGAGCAGGCCCTTTTATGAATTTGAACCGTATAAATCTGTCATTCAGAGTATGCGTAATGCGCTCACAGGTATTGATGCTCAGGCAGAAATTACTGACGAGATTAAAAAACATATGAATGAACTCCCTGCTGCTGAACTGATAATTAAACTTCTGGAGAGGAGCGGGGCTGAGTTCGACAGGCTCAGGGTTCAGTCAGCTTTCGGGAGGATGTATAGTTATGATGACTTTCTGCGTACTCTCCCGCTGCGGACAGGTGAGGATGATTATCTCCCCGATTACGAGGCTGTTTCACTGATGACAATACATTCAGCAAAAGGGCTTGAGTTCGATACGGTTTTTATCCCCGGGTGTGAAGAGGGTATAATTCCCTTTAACCTTTTCGGTTCAGATATGTCTGATTTATCAGAGGAGGAGAGGATATTTTACGTTGCCCTGACCAGGGCAAAAAAGCAGGTTTATCTCACATCCGCTTCAAAAAGAGGATATAAAGGGAGAATTCTTGAATCAGGGAGAAGCAGATTTATCGAAAGAATTGAAAAGGATATAATTGAAGCGAAAAAAAGAGCCCCTATTAAGAAAAAAGAGGATGACGGGCAGCTGAATTTGTTTTAAATTATAAATAAGCTCATGTTAATCGGGAGGGTGACATGAAAATTGAAAGTGATATTCCAAGATCGAATTTTGCGTTGAAAGGTGTTGTTGAAACAGGGCGGAAAAATCTCAAAGAGATGTCAAAACCCCCTGCTGAAGAGAATGTAAAACCTGTTGAACAGAAGGTATTTAAAAATCCTGAACCATCATCATTGAAGGGGTTTAATCTCGACAAACTTGCGTGACAGGGAAGTTTTCCGCGAGTTTTATGACATTTTCCGCAAGTTCTTCGCTGTTATATTCGATGAATTTTCTGAATATAGCAGGGGGAGCTGAATAAAACTGCATAATTTCATCTTTTACCGGATGTTTAAATGACAGCCAGGCTGAATGCAGCAGTATTGACTCTGCGGCTGAATTTTTTGATCCGTATTTTTTATCCCCTGCAACGGGCTTACCTATGCCTGACAGCTGCGCCCTTATCTGGTGTTTTTTCCCTGTATCCAGTTTAATCAGGATCAGAGAGAAATTTTTCTCTTTCAGTAATTCATTGTAATAAAGAACAGCTTTCTCTGACCTCGCTGTGGCTGAGGGAACTACATATGTGATGTCACGATCTCTTTCCAGAAAATTTTCGAGTTTATTCCATCCCGGATTTAATTCAGAACCGGTTTCCACTACAGCAAGGTAGAATTTTTTAATCCTTCCTGATGTGAACTCTTTCTGAAGCCGTGCTGCAGCTTTGGAAGTCCTGGCAAAAACAAGGAGTCCTGAAACAGGGCGATCGAGCCTGTGTACAAGCCCTATGAATGCTTCGCCCGGTTTATTGTATTTTATCCGGATATACTCTTTTATCATTTCAAGGAGAGACTCTTCACCGGAGTAGTCACCCTGCGTGAGAATTCCCGCAGGCTTATCTGCCACGATAATATGGTTGTCTTCATGGATGATATTCAGTTTATTCATAAAAATCCGGTTTTCTCATCGCGATGAGCCCTTCGGCAGGCTCAGGATAAACTCCGCGACGCGGCGATCCGTTCCTGTTCCTGTAATTTATTTTTTGGTCAAAATATTTTTATTTATTAACAGGTTGCTTCACTGCGTTCGGAATGACAATGTTTTTATTTTTGTGCCGAAGTAAAAATAAAAAAATTTTTTTAAGATTTTTTAAAATCTGCTTGCAAAAAAAAGCCCGTTGTCAGATATAAGACAAGTCTTCGGGCGAGCGTGGTGGAACTGGCAGACACGCCAGACTTAGGATCTGGTACCGCAAGGTGTGGGGGTTCGACTCCCTTCGCTCGCAAACAGATGACAAACACTGCGGGAATAACTCAGTGGTAGAGTGCAACCTTGCCAAGGTTGACGTCGCGGGTT
>ERZ795053.2466-NODE-2466-length-22314-cov-5.102655_pt1 | contig 22314 bp, 17 predicted proteins | sample MGYA00375137_ERZ795053 | MGnify/ENA primary metagenome ERZ795053 (study PRJEB30182, sample SAMN05720284) | activated sludge metagenome | isolation source: Anaerobic digester | place: Hong Kong | collected 2014-12-17 ...
AAAAGCTTTTTGGGCGCAGCCGAGCTTGAACAGGCTGATGATAAAACTGTAGAGTCTGTAACAGGTAGCGCTGTCGGTTTTGCGGGGCCTGTTAATTGCGATGCGAAACGCATTGTGTTTGATTACGGTGTTGCTCAGGTTCAAGGAGCGATTACCGGTGCGAATAAAACAGATTATCATTTTGCGGGAGTACGCCCAGGGCGGGATTTTGTGATTAGTGAAGAGGCAGATATTGTAGAAGCTATAGATGGCGATCTTTGCCCGGAATGTGGTAAGCCCATGATTACACGTAAAGGTATCGAGGTCGGGCACATATTTAAACTTGGTAAAAAATATACAGAATCAATGAAAGTTAACGTTCTTGATAATAACGGTAAGGCTGTTGTACCTTTGATGGGGTGTTACGGAATCGGAGTGACTCGAACTTTGGCCGCGGTAATAGAACAACATCATGATGAGAAGGGATTAATATGGCCAAAAGCCGTTGCTCCTTTTGATGTTCACCTTGTGGGAATCGGAAAAAGTGATGACGAAAAAACAGCAATTGATGAAGTATATACGACTCTTTTATCTGATGGTCTGGAAGTATTATATGACGACAGAAAATTAAGTCCGGGAGTAAAGTTCGCTGATGCTGATCTTTTGGGCTTGCCTGTAAGAATAACTTGTGGAAAATCATATTTTCAAGATGGTGAACTTGAGATAAAAATCCGGAAAACCGGAGAGCAGTTGACAGTAAAACCGGATGATCTTTTAAAAAAAGTCAGGGAAATATTTGCAGGGCTTGATTAAAAATTTGCTAATAACCCTCGTCGGTCTGGTTGATAATAAGCAATTTTATGTTTTTTTAGTATCCAATTGAGATTTAAAAGCTATATGCTTGACTAAAAAATGTCAATTTTATAGTTGTTAATTTATGGGGATGTAGCTCAGCTGGGAGAGCACCACAATGGCATTGTGGGGGTCGCGTGTTCGATCCACGTCATCTCCAAAAATTACAATATTACAAAAGGGGCTCTGCGATTTCGCTGAGCCCCTTTTGATGTGAAATTATAATTCTTAGTACTGACTATTTTTCTTGAGATTTACCATAAAAAGCTGTTTTATACATATCCTTAATTTCTTCGATTAGTGGATAACGCGGATTAGCACCTGTACACTGATCGTCATACGCTTTTTCTGCCATATCGTCTAATGTTTTCATGAACTCGTTTTCTTCTACCCCAGCATCGTTTATGCAATCAGGAATTTTAATCTGTTTTTTGAGTTCGTCAATTTTATCTATAATCTTTTGAACCTTGTCTTCGATAGTACTTCCTCCAAGGCCAAGGTAATCTGAAAGTCTTGCATATCTTTCTGCAGCTTCATGAACCTCGTACTGCGGAAAGGTGCCCTGTTTGTTTGGCACTAAAACACTGTTATAACGAATTACTTCGTTTATCAAAAGTGCGTTGGCTAGACCATGAGGAAGATTGTGAAAAGAGCCCAATTTATGCGCCATGGAGTGACAAACGCCAAGAAATGCGTTAGAGAAAGCCATCCCTGCCATATTTGCAGCGTGGTGAACCTTTTCGCGAGCCTTCATATTATTTCCATTAACATAAGCTTTTGGTAAATATTCAAAAATAAGCCGAGCTGCTTCCATCGCTATTGGGGTTGTGTATTCTGTTGCCAGAACGCTGACTATTGCCTCAAGGGCATGTGTTAGTGCGTCTATGCCGGAAAAGGCGGTAAGGCCTTTGGGCATATCTCTTACAAGATTCGCATCAACTATTGCCATATTAGGTGTCAGGGCATAATCGGCTATTGGATACTTAACACCTCTCTTTTCATCAGTAATCACGGCAAAAGGTGTGACCTCTGACCCGGTTCCACTCGTTGTGGGTATGGCGACAAAAATAGCCTTTTGACCCATTTTTGGGAAAGTAAAAACTCTTTTTCTAATATCCATAAAACGCATTGACATGGATTCAAAATCAGTTTCGGGATGCTCATATAAAAGCCACATTATTTTCGCTGCATCCATTGGTGAGCCACCACCCATGGCAATAATTACGTCCGGTTCGAACATGCCCATCTTCTTTGCACCTTCTAAGGCCGTTTCGACAGTTGGATCGGGTTTTACATCAGAGAAAATAGAGTAGGCTATTCCCATAGTGTTTAGTTTTTCAGTTAAACCATTAAGGTAGCCGTTCTTATATAGAAAATCATCTGTAACAATAAAAGCACGTTTCTTGTCGGCAAGATCGTCCAGCGCGTAATTTAATGAGCCGGCCTTGAAATAAACTTTTTCCGGTAATCGGAACCAGAGCATGTTTTCTTTTCGTCGGGCAACAGATTTGATGTTTACCAGATGCTCCGGCGTTACGTTTTGGCTAATACTGTTGCCACCCCAGCTACCGCAACCAAGGGTTAGGGAAGGGTCAAGAGCAAAATTGTATAAGTCTCCAATCGCGCCTTGGCTAGACGGCATATTTATAAGAGTCCTGCCGGTTTTCATACGTTGTCCAAAAGTTTCAATTTTATTTGTTTCGTTGCTATGAACATAAAGAACGCTTGTATGACCAAGACCACCAAAGTGAACAAGTGCATCTGCTTTTTCCAAAGCATCACCAAAGTCAGATGCCTTGTATAATCCAAGTACAGGCGAGAGTTTTTCATAAGCAAATGGTTCTTTATGGTCAATAGCCTCAGCTTCGCCGATAAGAACTTTTGTTTTTTTATCTACTTGAATACCAGCAATTTCTGCAATAGTATATGCGCTCTGGCCAACAATTTTTGCGTTAAGACGACCATCAATAATTATTGTACTTGCGACAAGATTTCGCTCTTTTTTGTTTAAAACGTAGGCTCCTTGTTTGGTGAGCTCTTTCTTGAAATCATCGTATATTTTTTCATGTACAACAATGGCTTGCTCGGAAGCACAAATTACTCCATTATCAAATGTTTTGCTGATAAGAATTGATGCGACAGCCATTGGTATATCAGCTGTTTCGTCAATAATTACTGGAGTGTTTCCAGAACCTACTCCTATTGCGGGTTTCCCAGACGAGTAGGCCGCTTTAACCATGCCTGGACCGCCAGTGGCAAGAATAGTGCTTATTTCAGAGTCAGTCATCAGTTGGTTGGACATTTCGACAGTTGGATCTTCAATCCAGCCGATTATACCATCAGGAGCACCTGCTTTTACAGCAGCATTTAGCACTATTTTTGCAGCTTCAATCGTACAGTTTTTAGCCCTGGGGTGTGGTGAGAAAATTATGCCATTACGAGTTTTTAGAGCCATAAGAGCTTTGTAAATTGCAGTGGATGTCGGATTTGTTGTTGGAATAATTCCTGCAATTATGCCTAAGGGTTCAGCTACTTTTGTTATGCCTTGTATCGGATCGTCTTCAATAATTCCGCATGTCTTTAAGTTTTTATATTTGTTGTAAATATATTCTGAAGCAAAATGATTTTTGATCACCTTGTCTTCTACAATACCCATTCCGGTTTCGGCCACAGCCATTTTGGCTAGTTCCAGCCTTTTTGCGTTTGCTGCCATAGCTGCCGAGTAAAAAATATGGTCGACCTGCTGTTGTGTAAATTTTGAGTATTGTTGTTGAGCTTTTTTTACGTTTTTAATGATTTTATTGACCGATGGCGTATCACTGTTTATTTCTGTCATGATTTTCTTTTCGGTTAATGTTTTCATATTTGCCTCCATTACTGTTTGGTTTTGAACTTATGAGAAAGCTTTACAGAGAGTAAAGCCAGACTGGCCGACAGATTTTCCCGTTGAACAACTATATCATTAGGAACCTTAAGGTTTTCAGATGAGAAATTCCATATTCCACGAATACCAGCTTTTACCATTAGATCTGTTACCTGTTGCGCCGAACTTTGATTTACAGTCAGAATCCCGATAGATACTTTCAGTCGTTTGACCTGCGATTTAAGGTCATCAATGTGCATGATTGTTTTGCCGTGGATTTTTTTCCCTACTATTTTTTTATTAACATCAAATCCTGAAATGATATTCAAACCATAATCTTCAAACCCCTTGTATCCTAGCAGTGCAGATCCTAAAGCACCAACTCCGATGAGAATGGCATCATTTGTATTTTGCCATCCAAGAAAAGAGGTTATGACTTTTTCCAATTCTTTAATATTATATCCAATTTTAGGTTTGCCGATGATTCCCGTATAACCTATATCTTTGCGCACTTGAATATTTGTAAAACCAAGATTTTGTGCAATATCTGTGGCAGATATGGTTTTAATACCTGCTATTTGTAGTTGCTTTATAACTTCAAGATACAAAGGAAATCTTTGTATTGTCGGATAAGGTACTGGTTTCATTGCTGCTCCTTTAATCGATAAATATATATCGTTATAAATATATCGATATATATTTATCTAAAAGCTGTCAATATATTTGCACTTTTTTGTGATTAAAATCACAAAAAAGTGCAAACCGTCCAGACGGTGAATAATCTAATGAGGAAGTTGTTTAATCTTGATTTATGCCTGTTTTGTTAAAAATATTTTGGATAATATTTCTTAAAATTCAGACCGTATATATGTAGGAAGATATAGAGTAGAACTAACTATTTTTATGAGATTCTAAGAGTTATTAGTTTGTCGAAAAAACAATGAAGTGACTTTTAAAGCCACTTCATTGTTAGACTATTTATTACCTTGATAACTCAAACTTTTCACCTTTAAAAACAAGAGTTGGGTTGCCTCTTATTAGATAATTGTGATGTGACCATTGCTGATTTTTTTCCTGTTTTTCAGTAGTTTCAATTTTTTGTTGAAAAACTTTATGAAGACGTTTGAGCGCCATCTCTTTGTTTAGTTTTTGAGAACGTTCTTCTGTAGCTGTAGCAGTTATCCCCGAAGGTTTATGAATAACCTTGACTGCGGTTTCGACCTTATTACGGTTTTGACCACCCGGCCCAGAACTTTTACTTATCTCATAAACAAGCTCATTTTCGTGAAAAGTAAGACCTTCTTTTTCGTCCAAAAAGCTGATATTGATAAACCAGTTTTTACGCCTATGACCTTTTCGGTAAGGGCTTTGGCATATCCAAAGGATAGTTCCACATAAACTTTCAAGTTTTTTACCTAAGTCCGATTCTATATTTACTTGAATATCAATCGTTAGTGATTTAAAACAGTTAACTTCCACTCCCTTGATAGATGAAATAATATCAGACTTGATGTCCGCCTTTGCAACAAGCGGTGACAAATACTTTTCATAAAAGAGATATACTCCACGCTCACATTCTACGGGTCCTCGACCAGAACTAATCTGTAATTTCATAACACCTCCTATGCCTTATAAGTAATCAGAGGCCGAAGCGTTACGTACTTCTGCAGCAGCTCTGCTTTTTCCATATCACCGATAACTTCAGCTATCTTTTTGTAAGCCTCAGGTGCTTCTTCAAATAGAATATCACTGTTGGCTGATACTACACGACTGCCTAGCTTAGTTCGTTTGATCGACTCTTTTGTATACTTGTTAAGTAACCTGTCTTTGCACTGATTTCGGTTCCATTTTCGACCAGCTCCATGAGGAAGAGAAAAACCGCTTTTTACGCCTGCATTTACGGGTTTTACAATATGGCTAAAATCCCCTCTGCTGCCTGGTATGACTGCATAGTTACAAAGTGCTGATGATGCTCCTTTGCGGTGTATGATGTACTCCCTATTATCGATAGTTAGCATTTCTACATAGTTGTGAATGCTTTCAATAACCGGTTTTTCTTCCAAATTAATGCCAGAATTATGACAGATATCTATAGCAATATTGTTTCTGTTCTCTGAAGCTTTTTCACAAGCATTATCATGATCCTTAAGATAATTCTTGTAAAGTTTGCTTTCTGTTTCAAAACCATGCTGCGCATTATGTTCACGAAGATAGTGATTGTAAATCATATTGCCATACCCACGAGAACCGCTGTGCACAAGCAGATAGATACTCTTTGTATCAATAAGAGTGTCTTCTACCATTTGATCATCAATAGATTCCACCACGAGAAATTCGACAAAGTGATTACCCCCACCGATTGATCCTGAATTTTCATTGCCAATATTCTTTTCGAGTTTATCAGCAATCTTGTTTGTAGAAAATTTGTTAGACCTTATGTTTGTTTTAAAAAGTGACATTCCACAACCAATATCATTTCCTATAATATGTGGATAGATTATATCTTTGGTAATGCAGACTGCTCCTATAGGAATACCTCGACCGGGGTGTAGATCGGGTAACCCGATAATATATTCTACACCTTTGAGCCGAGCGAGAGCTTCCATTTGGTCTATCGCACTTGACTCTATCCACGATGTGGAAGAGGCAATGATACTTATTTTACTGTTCATTTAATAATTTCCTATTATTTGAGAGAATATGACATATTAAAAGATTATGACATAACTCAATTTTGCCATTGTTAATATAACAAGGCGCAAGTAAAAACGGTCTGTTCAAATACAGACTTGATTAAAATTTAGATTGTAATATTGAAAGGGGAGTGCCTGAGGTAAGAAACCAAAGAGGGTAAAGTACAAATCTTTATTTTCTTATCTTGCAGGAAGCCCTTTGTTATTTTGATTGATCATATTAGCCTCCGATAATGATTTAATTGTTGAATAAATATAGAGACAGATTTTATATTGTCAAGATAAAATTTCAAATAAGTTAATTCCTTCATAATTACTCACATGGAAAAGTGACGATACTAATAGTACCAGTATCATTGTTATCAATTGTAAAAGATCCTTGCAGTTGTTGTGAGAGCATCTTTACCAACATCAAACCAAATCCGCTGTTTCTTTCCGGGTCAAAATCTTTTGGAAGTCGGTCTCCATCATTTATTACTGTGAGTTCTATTAACGTTTCTTTTTTTATTAATATAACCTGAATGGTTCCTTTATTTTTTGTTTCAAAAGAATGCTTTATAGAATTAGTAACAAGTTCATTAACTATAGACCCTAAAGGGAAAAGTATTTTTGCGTTCATGTTTAAATCAAAAATACTTGTGGTAATTTTTATATTTTTTTTGTCGGAAAAAACCTGAATAATTGCGGATAGTAGATCTTCAAGATAAGCTTTGACCGACGTGTTTTTATAGTCACGAGATAGTAATAGCTTATCGTAAATTATACGCATGCTTTGAATTCGTCTTAGTACGTCAGCAACGATTTCTTTTGATTCCAAACTTTTTGTGTCGGCTAGCTGTAAAGACAATATCGCTTCAATTGAATGTATATTGTTTTTTATTCGATGGTTTACCTCCTTTAGAATAATCTCTTTTTCATTAAGTTGTCTGGTCAATTCAAGTTCCGTTTCTTTTCGGTTTGTTGCGTCCCACACAGTAGATATCATTTCATTTGAATTTGGCAGGGGGATGTTTCGCGCGCAGATGTAATAGGTCTTACCATCGCTGATAAAGGGGATATCATCCCATTGCATACGGGTTGGATCTCCTGATGCACAGTCCATCTCTACCTGTTTTTGCAGCTTATCACGAAAATTTTTGTCTTTGTAAACAGTTTCCCAAAAGGAGTTGTTTTCAAAAAGTTTTTTACGTGTTGTATGATAAAATACAGGAAAATTATCATTCATATATGTAAATTTAACTATAGGTGTAACTGTATTTATTGCTATACCAATAGGTAAATTATCCATAATTGCCTTTGTGTAGGCCTCGCTTTTTCTTAATGCTTCTTCATAATGCTTACGTTCAGTAATATCTAGAAAAAGTGAATATACTTGATAGGGTTTATCTTCTCCCTCTTTAAAAAGTGGAACAGAATTGATGATAATCCAAACATAGTCGTTACGTTTCGGATTGTAAATTCCTTGAATAAAATTCTTTATAACTTTTCCGGTTTTTAAAGCGATCATAGAGGGGTGCTCTTCGCCAGGCAGTTTATTCATATTCTCATCAACAGCTTGCCAGCGTGGATCAATTGAGGTAATCCCTCTCATTTTATCAAATGTAATGCCAAGTATCTCTTCGGCAGCTGGATTGGCGGAGATTATTGCTCCATTAACATCTTGATAGACAACTCCTTGGGCCATAGTTGTGAAAAGGTTGCGATACCTCTCTTCACTTAATCGTAACTGTTTATGCGATTTCCGGTTCTCGGTCGTATCATTGCAATAAGCAAGATAAATATTGTCAGATATTTTTTGAGCAGCAACATTCCAGTAGCGATGTTCACCATTTTTTGCTAAAAATGAGACTTCTTTCTCATAAATACCATTCTTAATAACATTCTTGAAATGTTCATAGCCTTCTTTTCTTCTGTTTTGGGGGACGATATCAAGTATAGTCATGCAAAGAAGTTCCTCACGGCTATAGCCAGTTATTTTCGAAGCCATAGGATTAACGTCAATATATCTTCCTTCTTTGTCTGAGACAAATATTGCGTATGGAGCGTATTCTATATAACTTTTCCATTTTAGCTCGTTCAGTTTTAGTGCTTCTTCGGTGTTTTTAACCTCGGTCAAATCACGAAATTCAACAGTTCGAACCATCTTGCCTTTGTATGGAACATTTCGTGCTTCAAGTCGCATCGGGAATATTTCACCGTTTTTTCGACATCCCTTTGCTTCATAAGCTTGTTCATATCCCGTTACTATTTTGTTTAATACATAATCACGGTCTTCTTCGGCAATTAGCAGAAGACCATCCATTCCGATAAGTTCATCAATTGTATATCCGGTCATCAAAGATAAACCGTTATTACAATCAATAATCACCCCTTTGTCGTGTATTACTATGCCACCAAAAGAGGCATTATGCAGTGCTTTAAAGCGTTCTTCACTCTCCTGAAGTTCCTTTTCGATTCTTTTGTGGTTTTCGATCTCCACTTGAAGCCGACATTTTGCTTCAAACAATTTAAACGCCATTTTGATTGATGCGTCCAGCACCACAATGCCTGAATTCTTAACAACATAGCCATAAGATGTGATTTTCTCTGTTTTCTCTACAATTGATGGTTCCGTATGGGAAGAAAGAAATACAATTGGTATCTCCTTGTCTTTTACGATCTTTTCTGCTGCTTCAGTTCCATCCATTCCGTGACCTAAGTCAATATCCATTAAAATCAGATCAAGCTGTTTGTCAGTTTCGAGGGCAGTTTTAATGGCCTCAATCGCGGTGGCTACATGAATAACAGAATAGCCATATTTTTCAAGTTCACTTTTCTCTAGTGTAGCCGTTAACATCTCGTCTTCAACAAGAAGTATATTTTTGCCTATTCTATTCATATCAGTTTAATCCCGGAATAGATTTTGTTGTCGAGTTGCATGGACATAATAGGGTAAAAGGGTCGACTACTGAAAGATATGAAAATAAACAGTAAAGTCAAATATGATGAAGTGTGTGCCGTAAAAATATGGATTTTTAATAGAGTGATTACAAATTTATATTAATCGCAGGTTTTTAGCTTTCCCTGAATACTTAATCCGAAGAGAGAAAAGTCATATTTTACCGGGTCGTGCGGGTCAAACTCCCGAAGTTTTAGAGTCAGCTCTTCTACAGCCAGCCAATCATTTTGTTTGCGGTTAAGTAAACCCATGCTTCTGGCTGCATTTCCGCAGTGTACATCGAGCGGGATCATTAATGCCGAAGTTGGAATATTCCATAATCCGAAATGAACACCGCGTCCATCATTACGGCACATCCACATTAATAAAAGGTTCAATCTTTTAGCGGCTGATTTCTTTCTAACATCGGAAATATGCCTTGTAAAGCGGGGAGGGTGATTTGAATTAAGAAAATCATCCCTAAATTGGATTAAGGTATTGCGAATTGAACCTTCAGTATTAAAAACAGACTCGAAATAGGCTCCTAGATTGCTATATTTCATATAAAATCTTCGCAATGCCAAAATTTCGGTACGGCAATCATCCGCGTTAAATGTACGGTGAACAAATCCATCTATTTTCTTTAACTCATTATTTGAGGCGTTTAATACAAAATCATAAGGGCTGTTATCCATAATGTTCATCAGATTGTAACCGTTTCTGATAATCATGCTTCTTTTTCCCCAAGCTATCTGGGCGGTCAGAAAAGCTGAAATTTCTATATCTTCCTGTTTTTTGAAATTATGGGGTATTTGTATAGGGTCACATTCAATAAATTCAGGAGTGTTGTTGTTTACATATTCAGCTTCAAGGAGCTGAGCTATTTTTTGCTTACTTTTAAAATCCATGATTAACATTTCTGCTTTGAAATGTATAAATGCAATAAAAAACTTTATAATTTAAAAAAACATGAAAAAAACTTCGTTTTCCGGTTATCAAGTTAAAAAAAAATCATATTTAGTAGAAAAAATATTAGTATTTATTACTTTAAATTAAACTATTCCAAATGTGTCACTTGCGGCATTTTGTATATCACTTATTATGATAGGTAAACTTATATAATAAAAATACTAATTTATAGGAATTTTTATTGAAAACTACTATTTTTGTGATATATTAGTAATATCGGCTTGACAATATACTATAAATAATGTAAACAAAATGCATTGTATGTTAAGGAAAAAGGCTATTCATTCTTGATATTTTGATAATTGCCATTTAACTATAGAAATTTCATTTTTATTTTAAAATTATCAAAAAAAACATAAGCAAAACATTGAAAATGTTTGCGAAAAATTCTTAAACTTTAAAAAAAACTTGCTAAATAAAATTAAAATTCTCTAATTGTAATAAATTATGATAGGTTCGCTAAAAGGCAGTATACAGAAACTTAAAACCAGTTCTTTGATAATTGATGTATCCGGTGTAGGATATTTCGTGAGTATATCTTTGAATACGTATTATAATCTAGCAGACAAACAAACTGTTTTTTTGTATATTTATACTTATATTAAAGAAGACAAGTTTGACCTTTATGGCTTTTTGACTGAAGAAGAAAAAGATATATTCAAGGTACTTATTTCAGTTACAGGTGTTGGGCCATCGCTTGCTCTTGCCATCTTGTCGGGTATGAGTTTTACTGAACTGCTAAACGTAATTCGAAATAGGGATGTAGCAATGCTTACCAAAATTCCGGGTATTGGTAAAACAAAAGCTGAAAAGATACTTCTTGATTTGCAAAGCAAGGCAAAAAAACTGAATTTGCAAAGTAGTGAAACGATAAGCGGTGGTAATCCTTTTTTGGAAGATGCAGTAGATGCTCTTGTCGCCCTCGGTTTTGAAGAGAGAAAATCAAGAATTGCTGTTGCGGATTGTATTGGATCAAATAATCCTGAAGACTTACAGGAAATAATTAAGGGTTCGTTAAAGTTATTATAACAGATTTGAAATTTTTTTAAAGCATACTATTAAAAAGGAGACTATTATGGATCAAAAGAAAAAGAAAAAAGAGAGTGTAAATACAATCAAACTGATTATTCTTGGAATGTTAATGGAACGTAATCTTTACGGTTATGAGATAAATAAAATTATCAGAGAAAGATTTCAGGGGTATGTTGATATTAAGTTTGGTTCTATCTATTATGCAATTAAAGAAGCCATTAAAAAGGGTTATGTAAAGAAATATGAGACAATTAAAGATACCCCGACACCTCCAAAAGATATTTTCAAAATTGAGCAGGCTGGAAGAAAACAGTTTAAGATTCTTTTAAGAAGATATTTTTCGGAAAATTTCATCCATTTTGATGTTGATATTGCATTAATGTTTTTAAATTCTCTTACTGATGATCAAAAAGAAACATTTATTGAGGAAAGAAAAGAGCTTTTAAAAGAGAGACTTGCTGATATCAAAAAAGCTATAAACGGCGATGACGGAAGCGATAAAGATTATATGCATATTTATACTTACCTTGAAAATCATTTGAAAGCTGAAAACAACTGGGTTAAAAGCCTTTAAGTTATTCAATATCGGTATTTTTTTCATATATTGCTTTTCCTTGATTATCAGGGAAAAGCTTTTTTTTTATCTTTTTTAAGATTATGAACATGTTTTGAGTATCAAATTTTTAAAAACCGATCCAGTTTTTCTCGAATATAGTCGGCATTGTGGCTGTATAACAGCTCATCTACATGGAATTTTAGTTTTTCAAGATCATGGGATATGCTACTGATCTCTTTTCGTTCACTTATTTTTCCTTCTTCCTCTTCGAGTTTCTTGTTTAACACCGATGCATTGATGTCACGGATCAAGCTTATATTGTTATAGAATTTCTTAGTTAGCGAGTATACTATTTGTAAAATAGTTTCAATATCTGTTTTGGCTATCGTTTTAAGATCATTAAGATTTAACTTCGTAACGCGAACAGGAGTCAAAGTCTTAATTGTTGCGCTTCTTTTTTCGCCCAAAAGAAGTGAAATTTCACCAATAGTCGAACCAACCTCATTTATCAAAGCGACACGGTTACTGTTTACTGTAACCTCAAGAGTTCCTGATTGTAAAATGAACATTTCATTGTCGTTATCCCCTTCTTTGCAGAGTATATGATCAGGTGGAAGATCGATTGTCTTCTCGCTTAAGGCCTCTGTTTCATAAATTTTAACTGGGATATCGGCTTTAGCATATGATTCTGCTTTTAAAAACTGAATTGAAGAGGTGTATTTATTAATTGTATCTTTTAACCAGGGTAACTTCCTTTTATTATATTCGTCGCGTAGTATTGATACTATTGAATAATATTGTGTAAATAGTTGTTTAAGTGTTTTCTTTCCTGATAAAAGAATATCTTGGTTTTTCTTGATAATGGAATTGGTAAGTCGCAGTTTTTGTGCCGTAACTTTGGCAATGTTTATCAAGTATCCTTCTTGCTTAAATTGCTCAAGAAAAGTATCTATCTTTACATATTTTACATCGGTATTTTGCGGAACTACCGCTGTTTCCACCCTTTTGGTAGGAATACCTAGCAAATTTGATAGAATAATTTCGCTGGTTCCTATAATCAGGTTTTGCCCGGTTATCCGGTAACGATCATCGTTTGTGGCGAAAAAAATCACTTCTCCGGATTGCATAATATATACAGTATCAGGATCATGTCCCTTTTCGTATAATAGTTTGTAATTCATATAAGACTGTTAACAGCATTTTGAAGGTCTTCTTTTTTAAAGGGCTTTGTGACATACGCGGTTACGGACAAGTCACGACTGCTGTTTTGAAGTGTTTTTTTACTTAATGCCGATACAACAATTATTTTTGCATCTGGATTGTCCTTCTTTATATCCTCGATTGTCTGTATACCGTCTTTCCCATGAATAGTGATATCCATAGTGACAATATCAGGATGTAAATCGTTATAAAGAGTAATGGCGTCTACTCCATTGTCCGTTTCGGCGACTATCGTATGGTTATTTTCGATTAGCGTCTCCTTTATTATTGAACGCATAAATTTGGAATCATCAACTATCATGATATTTGCCATAGAAATCCTCTTGGTATGTTATTTTATAGTTTCAAGTATGTTATTAATGAAAAATCAGAATATTACACTGTAATCTGATTTATTTCTAAAGAATATGAATATAAAGTTATAATAACTTCAAATAATAAATATATTAACAGTGAACATGAGTAAATATATTAAAAATAGTATTATAAGCCACACTAACTGGTAAATAGAAATAAATAATTCGAAATTTCTTTGTTATTTTTCCAAATACCGACCTAACTATATCGCTCTTAAATAATATTATATTCAAATATCACTCCATTATCAATAATAATAAAATAAACAAAACAAAAAAATAGTCCTATTTAAATATTTCAGGCGTTTTTAATGCGCAATATTTTAAAAAAACTCGTACAGGAAACCCTACCACATTGGATATTGAACCATTTACTGAAGAAATTATCAACTCGGGATGTTCCTGAATTGCATATGATCCGGCTTTATCGTGCCAATCAATAGAGTTTAGGTACCTACTTATTTCTGAATTTGAAAGTTTTTTAAAAATTACTTCTGTTACATCATAATCGGATACAATTTTCAATGATTCTTTGGCAGGGTGAGCCATTGAAATGGAGGTTATTACCTCGTGACGTTGACCGCTTAGTCTTGTAAGCATGTTCTCTGCTTCTGCACGATTTTTTGGTTTACCGAGTATTTTGTTATCTAGGCTTACAACTGTATCGGCTGTCACTACAAAGAAATTATCAGATGTTACTTTTTCTTTAATAATCCAGGATGCTTTTTCAGAGGAGATTCTAAGAGCATAATCAAGAGCTGTTTCATTAGAAAACGGGGCTTCGTCAATTTCTGGAGTTATTTGCTGAAATTCGTCAAAAAGAAGAGAAAAAAAATAGTGGCGGCGAGGTGACGATGAACCTAAAATTATAATCATTTTCGTTTAATTACTTTTTCTTTTAGTTTATATACTTCAACTACATCTTTTACGCTTTTAAGTCTATCTATAACAAAATGTAAATGATCCACACTTTTTACTTCGACAATCAGCCTAATGACTGCAAAACCTGCCTTTGACTCCTGAGCCTCAAGTTTCATTATGTTAATTCGGCTTTGACTTATCTCTGTGGTTATGTCAGCAAGCAAATTAGGCCGGTCGATGGCTTCGATTGCTATTTTCACAGGATGGACATGATGAGAATTAGACCAAGCAATAGAGATAAATCTTTCCGGTTCTATATTAAGCCGTTTAAGTGACGGACATCCTTTTTTATGTACTGAAATTCTTTTATCCTTAGAGATGAATCCGATAACTGGATCTCCTGGTATTGGTTGGCAGCATTGCGCGAGCCGTATAGGGACATTGTTGTTATCTTCCACCAGAATACCTGACTTCAGGTTATCGGGAGATTTCGATATTTTTGGCATTTCGGCCATATCGATAGTAAAAGATGCGATTTTGTCGGGCTCTGATTTTGTATCTTTTTTGGACTTTGATGATGCTTCGTCAGAATCGGTTGGCTGCTGTTTTTTTAGCCAGCTTCTTATTTTATATCTTGCGTTTGATGATCTTACAATTTTTAGCCAGTTTTCGGACGGATGTTTTGCCGGATTTGTTGTTATTTCAACAATGTCTCCGTTGGATAATTTTGTTCGAAGGGGTTTTATCTTGTGGTTAATCTTTGCACCTGAACAGTGATGACCAACTTCTGAGTGTATGGCATAGGCAAAGTCAATAGGGGTGGCACCCTTTGCAAGCCTTATGATTTTGCCTTTAGGTGTAAAAACGAATATTTCGTCGTTATACAAATCCATTTTGAGAACTTTCATAAATTCACGGGTATCGTTTAGTTCCGAACGCCATTTATTAATGCTCTTCAATAGTGAGAGATCAGACATCTTGGATTTTTCTTTTTTCCCATTCTCTTTATACATCCAGTGAGCGGCAATACCCATTTCAGCGGTTATATCCATCTCTTTTGTGCGAATTTGTATCTCAAGAAAATGCTTGCCGGGGCCGGTAACAGTTGTATGAAGTGACTGATACATGTTCGATTTTGGTACAGCTATATAATCTTTAAATCTTGATGGTACAGGCGGCCAAATAGTATGCACTATACCTAGAATAGCGTAACAATCTTTTACCTCTTCTGTAATTATCCTTATCGCTCTAACGTCAAATATCTCTTCAAACGGTTTTTGCTGATCTACCATTTTTTTGTATATAGAATAGAGATGTTTGATGCGTCCTGAAATATCAGCTTTGATATTCATTTTACTTATATTTGAGTGCAGGGTGGAGTGTATCTCGTTAAGATATTCATCTAGTTCTTCTTCTTGCTTAGACAGTTTTGCAGTTATATCCAGGAATTCATCACGGTGTAGAATATAAAAAGCGAGATCTTCAAGTTCAGACCTTATTTTGGACATACCCAGGCGACCGGCAAGAGGTGCATATATGTCCATTACTTCCTGGGCAATCTTGAGCTGTTTCGGCTTCGGTTGAAATTCAAGAGTACGCATATTATGGGTCTTGTCTGCAAGCTTAATGATAATAACTCGCGGATCATCTATTGTTGCAAGCAGCATCTTGCGCAGTGTTTGTGCCTGTTCATGCGATTTTGTACGGTTTTTAAGCGACGAAATCTTTGTTACTCCGTCTACTAGGAGAGCAATTTCGGAACCAAAGGTGTCGGCTATAGAGTCAAGACCAGTAACGGTGTCCTCGACAACATCATGAAGAAGTGCTGCTATAATGGATGATGAGTCTAGAGAATGTTTGGCTAATATTATTGCAACGTTTATGGGATGGATTATATAGGGTTCACCAGAAAGTCGTTTTTGATCACGGTGAGCAGATTCGGCAACTGCAAAAGCCTTTTTTATAAGGGTAACATCTATATCGGGATGCTTTACGGAGATGATTTGAAGCAAATCTTCAAAAAGATCAAAAATATCATTATAGTTATATTCGGACATTAATTGTGTTCACCCGTTTTGAACTGTCGCTTTGGAGAATGGCTGCTACGCTAAAATATAAAAAAAGTTATACTCTTAAGACTTCTCCACAAACAGTATTTTCTCATTCACACCGTTAAATATAGTAACAAAAGAGTCAAGAGGGAAGTGTTAAAAAAAATCATATTTTTTTAATTATACTTAAGGGATTTAGAAATTGTCCGATATTATTAAAGATTGATTATCATACTCCATGTACCATTTGTTTAAGGGCTTGCGCGGACGGCACTCCGGTGTAAGCCCTTAAAACAAAATGGTTTAACGACTTATATAATCGAAAATAGCTTTGTCATACGAAGACGTCTTTTTGAAAACTTTGCATGCAAGCTCGCGATTTGTATCAACCGATACTGACATTTCGTTTTCTTCCATCTCTCGTTCTATTCTGGTATAGTCTTCTGGATCTGTTATCACTGTAACCGATTCAAAATTCTTGGCTGCGCTACGCAACATGCTAGGACCACCGATATCAATATTTTCGATAGCCTCTTCAAGTGTGACACCGGATTTCGCCACTGTTTTTTCGAAAGGGTACAGATTTACAATTATCATATCAATCGGGGTGATACCATGCTGCTCCAGAGTCTTCATATGCTCAATGTTGGAGCGAACTGCCAGAAGTCCACCATGAACTTTTGGGTGAAGAGTCTTTACTCTGCCATCCATTATTTCAGGAAACCCAGTATGATCTGAGATATCCTTAACGGAAATACCGTTCTCTTTTAAAAGCTTTGCGGTTCCTCCTGTTGAAATGATTTGTACGTTGTTTTGCGATAAAAATCTTGCAAAAGGTACAATTCCGTCTTTATCCGAAAGACTGATAAGAGCTGTTTTGATTCGACTCATATATTACCTCTTTTAACTAATAGTGCCAATGATTCCATGTGTGGCGTTTGTGGAAACATATCAAAAACCTCAAAACTTTCGAGGCTGTATTGTTCTTTGAGATTCTCATAGTCCGACTTAAAAGTGACTGGGTTACATGACATGTATATTATTCTTGAAGGCGAAAGTGAATGCAGGTATTTATACATTCTCGGATTTATGCCTGCCCGAGGGGGATCAAGTATTAATGTGTCAAAAGATTTACTATTCTCTTTAATAAATGGACGCGCATCGGCACATACAAAAGAGGCATTTTCAATATTATTAAGCTGCATGTTCTGCTTTGCCGAATTTATTGAATCTTCTACAATATCAACTCCTGTTATACTTTCGCATTGATCAGCGCAAAACAGGCTGATTGAACCGACACCACAATATAGATCAAGAACTCGACCCGAAACGAGCTCTCGGATTTTCCGGTACATGTTAACAGCAACTTTTGAATTTGATTGGAAAAAAGTATTTGGATGAATTGTGAATTTTATCGATTTATTATTGTTATGAGGGCTGTTTTCCAGATCAAAGCTTTCTGTAATAGAACCACCTTTTATTGTGTGTATTTCCGGACCGAAACTGAGGTCGGTAAGTGAATCATTAAGAAGTATTGATGATGAGTTAACCAGGCTATCAACAGAGTTTAAAATTTTCTCAAATATCTCTAAATCTTTTTTTTCAGATACAACAAAATTTAGCATTGTTTCACCTGAAAAAAACCCTTGTCTTAGTACTGTGTATCTTAGAAATCCGTGGTGAGAAAGATAATCGTAATCCTCAATCTCATGGATTGAGTTGTGTATTCTCTTCCATACTTCTTCAGAGTTATTTTGAAGAAGTGGACATTCGGTGATGTCGACCACCTGTTTGAATGATCCGCGTTTACGAAAACCACGGCAACCAAATGCAGCAACATAGTCCATTCGATTGCGGTAACCAAAGGGTTCCGTTGCATGTATATTCTCTATTCTTGGCAAAACATCTGCACAAACCTGATTCAAATATTGCGCTTTGATTTCTAACTGGTTTTCATAAGATATGTCCTGAAAAAGGCATCCACCGCATTCACCAAAATGGCTGCAAAGTGTTTCACCCGTCCCCCTGTATTTTTCAGCTATATCAAGAATAAGCTCCTTGTTTTTTCTTGTTCGTTTACCCATTCAGGCTCCATTATATTTAATTTATCTTTGCAACAGTTACAATCAAGATGTCCAATAAAGTATAAATCGATAATTTATAGTATTTGAAAGATTGGTTTCCTTAATCGGTTATTGATTATTAATCTTGCTAAAATTGCTGTTGGTAAATAGATATGCACTAAGTTTAATGATTAACAATTTAGGATATTGTGAAAATTTATGTTTATCAGTAAAGTCTTTTTATTTATGGTTCTTGAAATCGCGGTTTTATTGTTTAAGGGAATTTCGAAAAATATTGTATCTGAAATTACTGTAAGTTGAGATTATATTACTGAAATATATTGTGGGTATTTGAGGTTAAGAATGAAAGAGAGAACAAGAAAAGCAAGTATTGGTTCAGTACAGATTGGAGGAGGGCTTCCAGTTTTAGTACAGTCTATGTGCAATATTCCTCTTAGCGAAACAGACAGTGTCATAAATCAGATAGGTCAGTTGCATGATAGGGGTGCGCGGTTGGTAAGGTTTTCCGTGCGTAATATGAATGAAGCCGCCTATATAAGAAAAGTTATTAATTCTTCGGAAATTCCGGTATGCGCGGATATTCATTTTGACTATAAATTAGCTATTGCGGCAATTGAAGCTGGAGTCGCCAAGATAAGGCTTAATCCTGGAAATATTAAATCTGAAGATGGAGTTCGTAGGGTAGTGGAAGCTGCTAAGAGTAATGGAACGGCGATACGTATCGGTGTAAACGGCGGCTCTGTTAACCGAACGGGGTTCAGCGGATCGGAAGAACGCATTTTGGTTGATCATGCCTTTGAACACCTTAGAATTCTTGAAAATAATGGTTTCTATAACACTGTTATATCAATAAAATCATCTGATGTTCTTTCAACTTTAAAAGCAAACAGGCTTCTTGCTACGGAGTGCGATTATCCGATTCATATTGGGCTTACCGAAGCCGGTTATGGTAATAACGCACTGATAAAAAGCTCTGTAACAATAGGAGCATTGCTTCTTGACGGAATTGGCGATACAGTCAGGGTGTCAATGACTGGAGATCCTTTGCAAGAGATTGACGCGGCATATGAGATACTCAAGGCTGTACACCGGCTTGATTATGGAATTAATATTATATCGTGTCCAACTTGTGGACGAACTGATAGACTTATTGATTTGGAGGCATTAGCCCGAGATATTGACAAAGCAGTTAATGCCAAGTATTTGAAATTAGTAAGGGATCAAAAAAAGATTCTCAATATTGCCGTAATGGGATGTGAAGTAAACGGTCCGGGTGAGGCATCCGAAGCAGATATTGGAGTAGCTGGTTGTGGTCGTGGACAGCTTGCCCTATTTTTGCGTGGAAAGATAATAAAGAAGGTTAATCAGGACAGGGTTGTAGACCAGATTTTGGAATACACGGGCAAAATAGTGGCCGGTATTAGTTTACCGGCCGAATAGGTCTATTTTGTATTAAATTGTTACCATTCTATTTTGTCTTTTTTGCACTGGTTTTCTTTGCTGTTTTCTTAGTGTTCTTTCTGCTTGATGAATCAGATTTATTTTGACTGGTTTTGCCTGCTGGTTTTATCTTGGCTATAGAGCTTGATTTCTTTGCAGCAGGCTTTTTTGATCTGTTTTTTGTTTTAGCCTGAAGAACAAGAGCGGTGTCACTAAGGTGATAATGAAAATCTGAGTTTTCGACTATTCTATGGTCATGTGTCACAATTACAAAGGCTTTGTTATTCTCCTTGGCGAGTTTTATAAAAAGGTTGTTTATATCTTCTGCTGACTCGTCATCAAGGTTCCCGGTAGGTTCGTCTGCAAGAATAATGTCGGGATTATTTATAACGGCTCTTGCGATAGCAATTCGCTGTCTTTCTCCTCCAGAAAGTGTTTCTGGATGATTTGAAGAAATTGCTTTAAGGTTAAGATACTCAATTAGTTCTTTTGCTTTTTTTGAGGCATTTCTTGCAAAAGGGTTAAACATTGTTGGCAGAAGAATGTTTTCAAAAGCACTATAATCGTTAAGAAGGTTAAAAAACTGAAATATAAAGCCAATGCTTTTGCTTCTATAAAACGAACGGCGTATATCGCCCCACCTTAGAATGTTTTTTCCTTTAAAGTAAACCTTGCCGTCATTGGGTTTTAGCAATCCGGAGATTATTCCAAGGAGGGTTGTTTTGCCGCATCCTGATTTTCCAGTTATTACTGTAATAGTTCCCGGTTCCACAGAAAAATTAACATCGCTAAGAATCATCCTTGAACCGAATTTCAGTTTAATGTTTTCGACTTTAAGTAGTGATATGTTCTGTTTGTTTTTTTTCATTAAAATACCCTATCGTCTCACTGCTTTAAATAGATTTATGTTAGATGCAAATATAGCTGGAAGTAGCGCCGAAGAAGCGGAAACAAGAGCAGATAATCCCATAGCTATCATAAATACTTCCTTGTTACGTTGAGCAACAAATTCTATACCTGCTATATCCGGTAAAAATGAAGATATTGATTCGGCTGCATAAGAGAAGAGGTAATTGCCCGCGTAGTATCCAATGATTCCATAGATCGCACCGACAATTGCTGCTTCTACAATAAAAGTGATAATTATCCGTATTTTGGTTACTCCGAGTATACGAGTTAATGAAAATTTATGACTCATATGGTAAACGACATTCAGATTGGCGTTAAAGATAGATACAATCGTTAAAAGAATAAGAATTCCTACAATAGTTAATGAAAAAGCATCGATAATTTTCATTACCTGGTTTGCTTTATCCGCGATTCCACGATCAGACTTAACCTGTAAACCGAGTTTTTCTAGTTTATCAACGGTTTCGGGTAATTTTTTAATATCCTTAACCTTTGCATAAAATTGAAGATAATGGTAGCCGCGTTTCCATCTACCAGAGGAGACCTCGGCTCGTTTGGAAAAATATGTTATAAAATCCATAGGCACAATGGCTCCAATACGTTCGGTGACATTGGTGAAACTGAATACAGATACATCCAGATCAGTATGCGTTTTTCCCTTGTCTTCTTTGAATTCTATTTTGGCTCCAGGGAAAGGTCGTGGAGATTTGAGAGTTTCGATCTGTATTTCCATGGGAAAGCCTTTCAGGTCCTCAATTTTAAATTGTGGAAGCCCATTGAAATAGAGGTAGTTATTGAGCATGACCAATGTAAATTTTGGCGCTATCATTTTAAGAGGTCGGCCAGGTTTGTAGTAAAACTGATCCCATTTGGGAATTTTGTTTTTAAAAAACTCGGGTTCTATCGCGAAAAGAGGAAGGATCATTGTGCTTCTGTTGCCAAACATCTCTCCACGAAGCCTGACCCGGTAATCAAGCATAATTAAAGTAAAAACTTCTGAAAAATCGTCCATTTCTCGAACGGCTTTGACTTGATCAATTGTCAGTTTCGCGCCCTGTCGTGATGAAGCTGCATAAACATTGTCCGCTTTTTCATTAATCGGAAGAATTTCTATCTCGTCGATTTCAAGTGAACCTAACAGATTTTCATCAATAAAATCACTAATCGATGTACGAAAAGAGAGATAAATAATTAGAAATGTAATAATAAAAAGTATACCGAAGCTTGAAAAAAAAGAGGTAATTATTGATTTGAATGAACTGCGTAAACCGTAATAAATTGAGCGTAATAGATGTACCATAATTAATCCTGATTTGATTTTTATTCAATTATTTGTCTTTATGCCTTTAAAGACATATTCGTAAACATTTAACATTTATAGAGAACTTCGAAAATTACTGTGTTAATGAGAGAAATCGTCATTAAATTACATGTTTATTGAAAATTATCGCAAGTTCCTAGTTAAAATATTAATTATTAAAGGTTCCCTATAATTAAAAAAATATTTGTAAACAGTAAAAAAAGAAAAATT
>ERZ795053.2469-NODE-2469-length-22301-cov-4.633237_pt1 | contig 22301 bp, 10 predicted proteins | sample MGYA00375137_ERZ795053 | MGnify/ENA primary metagenome ERZ795053 (study PRJEB30182, sample SAMN05720284) | activated sludge metagenome | isolation source: Anaerobic digester | place: Hong Kong | collected 2014-12-17 ...
AACACCAGCGAGCTGATGATCGAAAGTTTCTTGTTCATCATGGGATCAATTTGAAGTTTTAATTAGAACATTTTGGCGTGCAATGAATCGACGATTACTTGGTGAACTTGCCCACCATCTCATCGTAGATCTTTTGCGCTTTTCCAGCCTTTTGGGCATTGTTGTCCACGGCATCCGTCCCGATCAACATGGACTTGGCCAGGTTCAATGCCTCACCGATCTGTGCACCCTGGTTCAGGGCTTGCTGCACGTACATCATGAACTGCAGCTTGTACTTCAGCTGCTTGAGCTCGGCCTCCGGGGCCTGGTTCTGAATCAGCACGTTCATTTGCTGCATCATCGCAGCAATCTCATTCTGAACGGTCTGACTCGCCTGGGGGGTTGTCACCCAGGACTGGTTGTTTGGCGGAGGGGCGATCAACGCACTCGTGCTCTGGGCCGAAGCCTGAGTCGAGACGAAGAACAATCCACCCAACACCAATGCCACCATCATGGCACGTGTTTTCGCAAAAAAATGCTTCATGGGAAAATGATTGAGGTTAACAATACAATACATTCTTATCCAAGACCTTAGAGCCAATAGCAGCCTAAGGAAATTGTGATCTACCAAACTTGTAGTAAGAAACATGACTACGCCAAGTGACCACGCACCACCTGTTGTGATGACTATGGGTCTTGCGGTGAAAGTCGGAGAACGGAGTCCCCCCGCACATGCTTAGACCTGCGTGTCGACGAGGTCCAGCGGTAGCCAGTCGAGATAATCACTGCAACCAATACCCTGGATCAACAGATCTTCGGACAATAGCTATACAGCAACTAGCGCGACATAGTCGCATGTGGTTTTTGGGAAGAATTCCAAGATGTCGGGGATGAATCGACACATGGAACAAATCGGTCAGATGGGAACACAAATGTATGGGCAAACCCGATCATCCGCATCAGGGATGTCAAGCATATCAAATAATTTTTATTTCATCATGCGTTTCACATTGATATTCTAGTATTATATGAATATGGAATAATTATAATGGTTTGAAAAAACTTTCCTTGGCCCCAGGACTATTCCATTCCTGGATACTCGCTAATTGCCCCAAGTGAAATGCGGTATCTGGAATCGGATCGCTCACCCCATCAAAGGATCTGCCCTGTCCGATGTAGATCCTTCCTCCCCACCCACCATCCCAGGCTCCGCACTCCGAACATCCGCTGGCCGAATGCGCGGAAATTGGCATGACCGCCCGGGTGCCAAGAAGCCGGCAAGCTACCTTCCTGACCTGATCTCCAGGAATGGCATCACCGTGACAGGAACATTTGCTCAAATGCCAACCTGTCCGGCCTTGGCCCTCCCCACGAGCCGACCCATGGTGTGTCCACCCTGACAGGCCGTTAAAAAAACTACCCATGGAAGGACGCCATCTGAAACACCCGAAACGTAATCAAAAAAGCTCTCGATCCTGATCAACAGACAAATCACCTCCAGTCCTTTCAGGGAGGTTGCGCATTGGGGATATATCACAGATGAATTGTAAATAACAGATCGAGTTGGATAGCATAAGAATATATCCAATGAATAGCATTCACCATTCATTCCTGAAAACACAAACAGCAAAAATTGACATCTCTATGTATAGATTAAATTATTCTATTCATTCAAAATAAACCCGGAATTTCAGACAAATTGACAAATGATCATTCATTCGAAAAAAACGAGATAATAATAAGCGCCAGCAATCGGTCCATTTGTTGCGTTTGACACAGAGATGCCATTCACTTCTGATCTTCAAAAGGGATCCATGAACCATGACCTCTTCATAATTGAGTCGCCTGCCTCAACCTGCGCCGGATCACAGTAGGATGGCCACACCTCCAATCTGGAACCATCCTGACAAAATGAGGCCAGGGATCGACTCCGCGGCATCCATGCGTGCTACCCGACGATACAGGGTCCGATCACTCACCACCAGGAAACATCATCGAATGGGGAGAAATACGATCAGAAATATGATCGAGCAGAGGAATGACAGAAACGAAATTAGAATGAGATATAAATTATTCTCACAAAACAAGATCGATTAATTTATTACATCTCATTATTTAAAATAAAAAATAAATATCATCATTCGTTCATTCTGGAAATTCATTCTTTTTAAAATTGACCTGAAAACATGACTGGAATTCCCATCCATTTAATTCAACAATTTGATCCAATGGGGACATGAAATAAATCCAGTAAAACCATGACTCCTGTTTTTTTCAAAATAAAAAAACCCCGGCCATCCTTTGGTGACCGGGGCACAGGCTCAATCCTGTTGCGTCAACATTTTTAATCCAGCAGACTCATCCGGCGGGTCAACTGCTGACCCTTGAACTGCAGGGTGTAGTAATACAACCCGGCACCAGGCAAGTCACTGGCTACAAGTTCGATCTGCTGATATCCCCGCGAGTAGTTCCGCTCGGCACGGTACACTTCACGACCGCTGACATCGTGGATCATCAGGACGGCACGTCCGTCCGATGGCAGATGGAAACCGATCGTGGTATGTCCGGTGAACGGGTTGGGGATGTTCTGGTACAAGGCCAGTTCCTCCAGCATCTTGGTCTGTCCGCGGAAGGCCAGATCGACATCCGCAAACCGGATCTCACTACCCTCGTTGACATACCCTTCTGCCTGCAGGACCATGGAATGGATGGCCAGCATACGGCTCAGCAAACCGGCGCGCTTCACACCGAAACGCAACCCGAAAGCCGTAGCATCACCCGGCCATTCGCCATTCCAGCTTACCGAGATCAGTCCCTCAGCCAGGAAGGTCAGCCCGAAATGGTTCCCATCCAGCACACCGTTCTCCACACCCAGAAATTCCAGGGACGGATCGAAGCTGATCGTGAACTGGAATCCTTCCAGTCCGGCAGGCTGATCCACATAGAACGGAACCAGCACCTCTTCACCTTCATTCAGCGCGCGTTCATCACTCCACAGGGTGATCACACCCTCTGTATTGCGGACCTCTGCTTCCTGGAACTTGGTGGTCACGGCGTCACCGTTGATATCACCCACCTTGATGCCGACAAATCCCGCATGCACATTGCCCGCCTGGATATCCACATTCACTGTCTCAGGGAATGGGGTCTTCCAAGGATTCGTCGGATTGGTGAAGATGAAGTCTTCATCAACAAAACGCCAGGAGGTATTGTCGGTAAACTGGTCGCTGGCTGTCAACAGTGTCTTGCGCAGACTGACGATGTCAGCAATGGACACACTGTTGCTCTTGTTCACATCCGCAGCAATCAGGCAGTACGGCGTCTGGATCTGCTTGATCCCCAGAATATGCTTCTGGATCAGCAGGATGTCATACGTCGAGACACCATTCAATGCCTGCCCGTCCTTCTCCGGGACAATAGTATAGCTGTTGCCAGGAACCATTCCGGAGAAGTTGAACCAACCATTGGCAGCCGACATGGTCTGGGCGATGTTCGGCCCGGCCAGACTGACCGATACCCTTCCACATCCTTGTCCCATTCCGTCTGAATGCTTCCTGAGATCGTACCATTGAAATTGGTGGTATCACAGGGTGCACCCATATTGTTCTGCACATCAACGGCCATGACACAGAGATCCCAGTTGCCCGCTTCATCGCCAACCCACACTGCAACCGCGACCGGATTGCCGGCCTCGTAATCGGCACAGGTGAACAGGAGGCTATCCACACTCTGGGCATCAGGCACTTTCTGGTTCACACCGACATCCGTGAAGCGTTCCGCCAGGATGGTCAGATTATCATACACTGTGCAGTTGTCGTAGCTGTCGCCAGACTCCATGGCCACGGCCGGAACCAGCACCTCGCCGGTCGATGGCATCAGGTCCACCGAGATCCCGTTCTGACAGATCGGAGTCGGTTTCTTCTTATCCACCACAGTGAACAGGAAGCTGCAATTCGTGAAATTGCCACAGCCATCCGATACATGGTAGTAGACCTTGTGCGTTCCTCTGGGCACTGCCCGCGTGAAGTCCAGTCCGGTGCCGTTCATGTTCACATTACCGTCGTTGAACAGGTCCAGCGTCCAGTTGACTTTCAACTTGCTGACCGGCGTACAGGCGTCATTGGCCGGAAGGCTGATGGTCACCTCATTGCTGTCACAGACTGCTGAGAGGCTTTCAATGGTGAAATCTTGTGGACAAATCACCTCTGGTGGATCATTGTCGATCACCTTGATGGTCTGTACCCACTTGAAGTAGCCGTCACCGTCATCCTCCCAGACATGGTCCTGGGCATCGATGATGATCCCACCATTCGTGTACACCTTGTTCTGGTCAAATTTGCACCAGTCGACCACCGTCCAGGTCCGGACGATCTTGTAGCAGGCATCCTGAACCACATCATACACCTCATCCACAGAGCTGACACCGACCAGTTCGCAATCGCCATTATGCTCGACCTCACCGGTCGCCTGGATATCATTCAGCTTCACACAGTTGGTGATCGTTACATCCTCGGGGAAATCAACGATCAATGGCGTATCATCCGTCAGATGGATGATCTGGATACACGTCTGGCTGTTGCCGCTTGGATCCACGACCCTCCATTCCCGGCGGATCTCCTGGTTCTCGGCACATTGGGCCTTTTCATCCAGATCGGTAAAGGAAATCTCCAGACCACAGACTTCCGCGTTGTCGGACACCCATGGCTTGAGTGCCAAAGGAGTGGCATAGGCGATCTCCAGACTCAGCTTCTTCACCAGTCCGGCACCACCGGCCACCTTGTCGCGCACCAGGAATTTCCATTCGCCATTCGGTACTTCGCCATTGAGGATGGACAGGATCGCACTCTGCGGCTGCAGGATACCGGTAATGGCGACCGGCACTCCGGCACATGTGAACGGATTCCCGGCATCGTCAAACACCACGTTGATATTGGCCTTGGTCTTGCCACATCCTCCTCCATTGAAGAGAACGAGTTCCGTACCATTCGGGGAGATCAACCGGATATCCAGTTGGTCAACCACCTCATGATCGATCTCCAGGCCAACTTGTACATCAGTGATCAGGGCATCGGTCGGAAGACCGGTCACCACCTTGGAGAACCAGTAGTCATTGTCGTATGCACCGGAAATGGCCTGATTGGGCGTGAGCGTAAAGCTGTGCACCTGGGTAGCCGTATCCGTCAGGTCGGCTGAACAAGACACCGCAATATCCTCGGGACAATAGATCAAAGGCTTGATCTTGTCATTGACCGTCACCTGCATCATACATTCATTCGCCGGCTCATTCGCATCATGGATACCATCGTGGTCCGTGTCGACCCAGACTTTCATAGCCACTCCGACCGGTCCGTTCAGGACATCACAACAGTAGAATGGCACCGAAGGCGCATAGACCGTCTCGTCATTGCCCGGACAATTGGCATTGTCCATCCGGCGAACCAGGAAGGAGAGGTCACCACTGCAGTTGTCATGGCTGCCATCGTCAAAGGTCTTGGCATACACCACCGTCTCTGATTCGATGAGCGACACCACGATTTGGTCATTGCACACCGCTACCGGTGGCTCCGTGTCGATGATGGTGACCTGTACACTACAGGAAGAGATATTCCCGCAATTGTCCGTGGCTGTATAACTCACCGTATGGTCGCCATATGGCACATTAAAGTGTGCCCCGTTCCCCACTTTCTGGGTCAGCACACCACCGGCCAGCACACTTGTCTGGATGGTGAGCTTGGTCGGCACCGTGCAATTGTCGGTGATGTTGACCGTCGGGGCAAAGATCGTGGCGCCACATCCCTGCCAGGATGGATCGACGATCAACACCTGCTTGGCTGTTGGACAGACGATCGACGGACCCTGCTTGTCCATCACCTGGATGATCTGCAGGGCAGATGCCATGGCTCCAGTACAGTTGTCCATGACCATCCATGTCCGCATGACCTTGTAGCTGTTATCACAGATGGGCACCACCTTATCCTGGAAGGAGGTTACCAGTTCACAGTAGCCACTGACCGGCTTGCCATTGATGGTTGGCCGACCGGTGCTGTCAGGCGTGGTATTCGCATTCCCGCAAAGCAGGGATGGCAGGGCAATATCATCCAGGTTCTGTGGGAAGACCACATCGTTCACCGTGGATTTCACCAGATAGATATCCTGCATGCAGCTGACCATCATCCCGTTGTGCTTGTCGGTAGCATACCACACCCGGTGAAGGATCTCCGCATACTGAGGATCACAGGTCAGGCCCTCCGGCATTTCACTGTAGGTCAAGTTGACATTATCCACACCACAGTTGTCATACAGGTCAGGATACCCGATCGAACCGGGATCCAAGGCATCATCGTTGCAGCTGACCGTCACGTCATTACAGGTCAATACCGGCGGGAGCTTGTCTTCCACGAAGATCTTGCCCCAGCAGGAGTTGCCCGAGATCGGATCGATCACCTTGACCGTAAAGGTCTTGCCGACATCGCCACAATCGACGATCGGCTGGAACTTGCCGGTGATCTCCACAACGTACTGATCATAACATCCGTAGCTGCCTTCCAGAATGTCATCGCCGGTGATCACCGCGATGCCGTTCTCATCCAAGGAGACATTGGCCTTGTTGTTACAATTCAGGTCCTGCGGCGGGTTCGGGAAGATGGTCAGCTGTTGCAGCACATCCTGAACACAGCCAGGGAAGGCAACAGTCGGCAGATCATCTGCCGCATTGTACCGGTAGCGGATGAAATAGTCGCCCGGGATCAACGATGCCGGATTCAGCACCGTGATATTGCTCTGGACCACCACACCGATGGGATTGAGAATATCGAATCGATCGGATTCTTTCACCGCAGGGATCGCTGGTTGCGTCGGATAGGTCGCCGTTCCAGCGAGCTGTACCGGAGGATAGTTGATGCAATAGTTGTCGAACACCAGGTCGCTGATCGTCGGATCCGGATAGTAGCAGATATTGGATACATTGCCAACCACCAGACCGTTCGTTGCCGTGAGGGTGTACCCCAACGCATCGACATGCTTACCCACCAATTCATAGATACTCGTACCATTGCCCTGGGGGAACTCGGTGAAGAGCGTACCGGGCAAGAAGGCGATCGGCGCAGCAGGAGGTGCCGGACTGTTGTTCCGGTATAACCCGGATACACTGGCGATCGTCCAGAGCTGTCCGCTCGGGGCGGTCACCCGGATCACCTCACCGAACTGACCATTGGTCAGTGTGGTGGCATTGTCCTGGCAGATACACGGATCGGTGATCTGCAGGTTGCAATCCAGGACCGTGGTCCGCACCAAGACCGGATCGCTGTTGCACGTACCATTCATGGTGACCACATAGACAGTCTGGATTCCCAGGGTATTGTTCGGGGTATAGATCTCCCCATTGGCCCCGGAGATCTGTGCCGACGGCACAGGGATCGTCAACCCGGGATTGGCAAACCACTTGAACGTTGCTCCGGGGAAACCGGAAGGATCAACTGCCGTCACTGACATCAACGTTTCCTCGTTGCAATACGTGGTATCACTTACGGAAGCGATCGGTGCCGGTGTCGGCTTCAGCGTCACGGTAAAGGCACAGCTGGTAACATTGCCTGCCTGGTCCGTCAGGAAGATCTCCACATCCTGGGTACCTCCCTGCTTACTGCCAAACGCAGTGCCGGCAGACGGCAGTTGAAGTTGAATGAGATCACCATCGGCAGTGCAGTTGTCACTGATGTCCAGCCCGTTGAAATAGTTCGGAAGTGCATAGCTGCAACCGGCGTTCGGACTGACAGTCACATCAGGAGGGCAGACCGCAATCACCGGATCTTCCACGTCCCGAAGGGTCAGGTTCACCCGACAGGTGCCGCTCACGTTGCCGGCGGCATCATGAACCACCAGGGTCACTTCCTGGACGTCGCCGTGCTGACCGCCAAACAGACTGCCAGCCAGGGGTGCCTGGATCGTGTCGATGATAACACAGTTATCGCTTGTCTGGAAATCCAACACACCCGAGAGATCCGGCACAGTGCCCGTACACGTACCCGGGTTGGTATCGACGGTCAGATCCGCGGGGCAGCTGGTGATCAACGGAGCCTCCGTATCGTCAAGGGTCAGCTTGACGATACATTGGATCACATGACCACCACTGTCCGTTGCCGAAACTGTGATGTCGAATACCTGCCCGTGGGCCGTGCCAATAGAGCTACCTGCAACCGGATCCTGGGTGAATTCCAAGGGACAATTATCGGTAGCGATCAACCCGCCCGTCAGGTCCGGGACCAGGCCGGAGCAAACACCAGGCTCCGTGGAGACGGTCACGTCTTCAGGGCAAGCGATCAATTCTGGTTCTTGTGTATCGAGGACCATCACGTCAAAGACGCAGACCTCGGAAATATTCATGCTTTCGTCCACCGCAATGATATGCACCTGCGTGAGGCCGAAATTGTACAACTTGCTCGATCCGGTACCCGGTAGCGGATCGTCTGATGTCTCAGGTGTAGCCGGCATGCCGAATGTGCTTTGCACGTCATCCCCGCCATACACGGTCGCACCGGTCGTCCAATGCCAGATGGTGATCCCGCTGGCATCCTCGCAATCATCGATCGCCTGGGTGGGCGACCAGTTGACCTTGGCACCGCATACATCCGGATCATTTCCGACCATGATGTTGTCATGGCAGTTGGTGATGACCGGTGGATTGGGATCCTTGATGGTGATCAGGGTCGAACAGACATCTGTCAGTCCGACGAGATCCGTCACAGTCAGCGTGACTTCGATCGTTTCGCCGGCATCCGCGCAATCGAACTGGGTCCGGTCCAGGGCATAGCTCTGGATGCCGCAGTTGTCTGTGCTGTTGTCGTCGATATCCGCAGGGGTGATCGTGGCCACGCCATTCTGCAGGTAAAGGATATAATCATCCACGCATTGAGCGTCCGGCACCAGCGTATCCTGGGTATGGACGATCATGGTACAGGTGGACGTATTGGTATTGATATCCGACACCGTAAAGGTGATGACATGATCGGTATTCGGTCCGGCCAAAAGCTCGCCTGTTCCAGGAACCTGGGTGATGGAAACCACGGCCTGTAAATAGGAGGAACAGTTTTCGAATGCGATGATACCTCCTGTCCAATCATCTACAGCAACCTCGCAATTCTCGTCCACATACAGGATCGGATTCAGGCCATCATTGCAGTTGGTGATCACCGGTGCCTCATTGTCATTGACCTGGATGGTGAACGTGCACTTGGCCTCATTTCCACCTCCGTCGACGACCGTATAGGTCACCTGGTTGGTGTACAGGGAAATCTGGACCCCGTCCAGGGTTCCGGAGCCGACTGACTGGCCATATTGATCATTGATTGATACCCAGTCGAGCGATACAATATCACAATTGTCATCGTCCAGCGGAGCCGTCCCATCCAGGAATACACCGCAATCGCCCATCAGGAGATCGGAAGTGATTCCCCACAGGATGGCCTCCGCATTCAATCCGGTTCCATCCGTATTCACCGAAATATCCGGTGGACACTGAATCGTCGGTGGCGTCAAATCATTCACCCGGATCAACTGCAGGCACGTACTGGTATTGCCACATGCATCCGTGGCCGTCCATATCCGGTTGATGGTATACAGGTTGGGTGCAGGACCCACTGTTTGGGGGCCATCGGCATAGGTGACCACGGAAGGACCGCAATCATCGATCGCCGTCGCCGACCCGGTCGCCACCGGGCTCATATCGTCATCGCATTCGACCGTCACCTGAGCAGGACAGGTGATGACCGGGGCGTTCTGGTCGTCTACCGTGATGACCTGAATGAACGGATCACTGACATTGCCGCAATCGTCAATAGCCCACCAGGTCCGGGTAATCGTAAACTCCTGCGGACATGCTCCCGGAGTCTGGCTGTCACTCCAGTACAACCCGGCCAAGTCACCCGGCATCGGTGCACCTTCCGGTTGGATGGGAATATTGACCACACAATCGTCATAATCCCAGAACACATCCATATCATCCATCTGGCTCGGGTTGATGACATCACCTCCCAATGCCTCGGGAGCCGGATTGGCGGTACAACTGATCGTACGGTCCAGGTTGGGAGCATTCGGCGAGATCGCCAGCGGTGCACGGTCTTCGATGGTCACCAGTTGCTCGAACTGGCTTGAGTTGCCACAGGCATCGACCATATTCCACACCAGATTCACCCGCAACGTGCAGGGCAGCATGGATGCGTCCTTCACAGATGCCAAATAGTCAATGGATATGGTCACGTCGCCACAGGCATCCGTGGCTGTCGGGGCCGGAAGCAGTTCTGTCTCGCCTCCGTCCAGATGTGTAAACACCAGATTTGTTCCGTCGTAAGTCAGGAACTGGTTGATACCCGGACCGGTAAACAGGTCTTCCGGACACATATGCAGGTGATTCGTACCGTCATGGAAATCGGCAAAATCGAGCATCACCCCGGTATTCAGGTCGCCAGGACCCTGATTCGGAACGGGTGATGTATTGTCTTCGACTTCAATGATCTGCAGGCACGTATAGGTATCTCCGCAGTCATCACCCACGGACCAGGTCCGGTAAATCGTATACTGGATATCCGAGCATGACCCGTTATTGGTCTGATTGATTGGATTATCCGTATAACCGGGTAGACCTGCCGGCAGACACAAGGGGTCGATATCCAGTACGGGATTGCCAGCCACGGCGGGCAGGAAAGGCGCATCCGCACAGTCGACCACGACATCCGGAGGACAGGCAATGGGGGTGTCGTACTCAATGGTGAGCACCGGTCGTACATTCGGGTCTGCTGCTTCCGTGCTGCCAAACAGATTGACCGCCAGGGGGGCGGCATTTTCGTCGGTCACCTTGACGAGCAGGCCATAGTTGAACTGCAGGCCATTGACCCAATCCGCCACCAGACCGGTGATCGTCCAGGTGTATGCGCCGGCAGCGGCATTCACATTCGCTGATCCGGCAGGTACCGGATCCACATCTCCCCCAGGTGTTCCCCAGGGTATTCCAAACTGGCGCTCCATCCAGGAAACCTGGCCGGTCGCCCCGCATTCCACGCCTTCCGTCCAATCAGCCGTGACACGATGGATGGAGAGGTTCTGGGCCATGGCTGCTCCCGACTCCTTGTAGAGGGTGAGGGTAGCTGACGTGACCACGGCATTGGCAGGGATCTGGAACAGGTCGAAATACAGGACGCCCCGCTCCAGGTCACCGGCAACGTTGCCGATCTCCAGGGATGTGCATATCCCGTGATTGTAAAATTCATCTCCGACTTGTGATCGCAAGTGGGCATCGGTCGATGCCGGGATGGATTTACTCTGAGAGATGAGCATAGTCCGGTTCGGTCGCACAGACCGGTCGGGCCTGTCCACGGACGTCAGAAGGGATTTGGGATGGCCTCCTTTCCATGTACTGGTTGATACATCAGTGGTCAATTTGCCCGCTGGTGCCGCGATCAGGTCGCTCGCACCGGTGAGGGGCAGTTGAAGAATGAACAAGAGCAGTACAGTGGACACCCAGCCGATGTATCCTGGCCAGGCCTGTTGCTCACGTCGAGTGACTTGGCCCCTGAAACGGGGCAGTCTGCTTGGTTTTGGAACTCCCTCTGGAAGTCGTTGAAAGGATCTCATGGTTCCGATTTTTGTGAACTATAAAGGCGTAAAAAAATTCCACTCCATGACGTCCACACAGTCCTCTCCCATGCTTCACCGGGGCCCTTTTCAGCCTCGTAAGCCTTAAGACATGCACATAGCCTTCCAGGCCGATCCCGGAGCATGATACCCGGAATCAGCTTCGACAACGACAGAAAGCCGCTTCGAACGAAGACAATACACGAACTGGGTGGCTCGCCGAACCTGGCGCAGGCAATACCTGACCAGACCGGGTCAATGCCGGTTAAAGTGGGAATGAATCCCGCATCATCGGTACAGCGTCAATCGGTTATTGAGATGCGGTTTTTGGGGGGGATGGGAATTGCTGTACCGCCAGACTTACATGCATATACTGATCCCCCGAAAAAAGGTTACGTTCCATGAAAAAAAGTTTTCATATGTAGGTGGGAGGCGGGGTTCGGGGTTCGGTATTCGGCGTGCGGCCTTTACTTCCACACAGGTTCTGTGTAATCTATTCATCCGTGATTTTGACAAGTAAAGACCGAAGACCGAGGGAAGGCGGTGTGCTGTGTGCGGCCTTTTTTACTTGCAGGTTCGGTAGAATCCGTGATTCCGCCATTAAAAATAGATTGTGATCGATGGACAACGATGTTCTCAATGAAATTGATTGCGGCAGATCCGCAGACTAGAATGAATCCATAACCCATCATCCAGATCAAACGCTTACTCCATCGTCCTGAAGATTGAATGTGCCGATTTAACTAGTCCATCATCATTCTTGGCATGTCCTCAATAATGAGGACACACGGTATTTCATGACCAAAGTCCCTGGTTCAAACAGGTTCATTTTATGCCAAACAAATTGTCGCGCAGACGACAAAAGTGTAAATATTCAAAATTCTACATCGTTAATAATGTGCTAATTACGTGCTGTCAAGGTTGAATAATTGTTAAATGTTGTTCACAGATTGGCAGGCTTGTTGCAATGATCATGTGCATCTACTACATTTGATTTCATTCTCTTCTGAATTCAATTTCAGGGCTATACTCGATTGGAAGCCGGGATGTGTATGATTGTTCAGCCCTGACTTTTTTCAATTCATTGTATTCTGTTGACAGGAATTCCTGATTGGACATTGGGTTTCCTTTCAAATCATTACAGCAATCAATTCTCATTTTCTTCTCATCAATTTATCACCAAAAACTTTTTCTTATGAAGCCAAATTTTATCTTTAAAAATTGGGGGGGGGGGCGAAACAATAGTTCGCACCTGATTGCGCTGCTGACCTTGGTCCTGACTGCGTTCGGGGCCTACACAACACACGCCTTGACACCCATTACTATTGAAGTGGACAATGACAGCCCCATAGAAGGGTGCGACCAACTGACCTTCACCGTAACCGTATGTAACGACAATGCTCAATACCGGGACGCTGCGGTTCGGGTATACCAGATGGGATATTTCGAGATTACCGACATCGGGGATTTTGGCTATTATCAACCTGGCTCGACAAAGGAAAACTCTTATGTTCACAAGTTCATTTCACAGATGGCACCCAATGACTGCCAGGAATTGACCTTTACTGCAATGGCGATGTCCCAAATTGAAAACATCCCGAATGAAGTGGAAGCAAAAGTGCAATTTGTGTACAACGGTCAAAACGACAACCAGGAAGATGCAGTGCAGGTTACCTCGCAAGGTTACATCGTCTTGGATGGTAGAACCACGGCATTGACCTATAGTACGGCATACAGCAATGGTATTCTCCCGCTTGGTGGAGCGACCTGTGATCAACCCGGTTATATTCCAGTTCCCATATCAAAGATTACCGTATTGGGCACCTTTATCGTCAACACTTATGAGTTCTGCCTGGGCACGCCGACATTTGCCTCTGTCATCATGGGCGAAGATGCCGAGATCATTGTAGAAGATGGGGCTACTTTGACCATCAACGGATCTATTGAATCATGCCAGGGTATGTGGCGCCAGATTCTGGTCAATTCGGGAGGTCGATTGTTCATGAACAACCATTCCTTGATTCGTGGTCTGATCAAAGATGCAGCCAGAGCCATTTCTCTTCAAGGAGGTGCTGAAGTCTATTTACAGCGGATTGATTTTGAAGACAATCATGTTGGGGTGTTCATAACCAATCTGGAGACTGGAGGAACTGCCTATACTGATCCAATCCTGACCCGATTCAACGACCTCAAATTTGAGAACAATCTGGAAGGGACACTGAAAGGCACCATCGATGAATCTCTCCTGGCTGAATCCAATGCCGATCCGGATTATTCGTATTGTGGTGTATATGTCTGGGGTGGCCAATTGATCAACCTTTCAGCTATTGAATCCAACACCAGCAAATGGAATCGATATTTCGACCTGCCAAATGGCATTGTCACCCGAAATGCCAATGTCACCATCGGACGAACCCGGATTGATGGTTGTCAACTTGTAGAATCCATGCAAGCACCTACCGGAAATGCCATCTGGGCCAGAGGCACTACCACTCAAACACTGACCGTCCAGGGTGAATACTCTCTCCCTGTTCTGATCCATAATGTGGTCAATGGGATTAAAGCCACGAATATCCATGTCTTGGCCAAAAATATCTCTGGCGCCAACTATCAAAAAGCCATTTACACCACCAACGTCAATCCGCTTGTTCAGATTGATGTAGAAAACTGTAACTTCGACAATATCAGTCGACAGGGCCTTCATCATCGCGGATTTGGCAAACTGAACTATTATCACAACACCCTCGACATTGATGGCGAAGTGGTCAGCCAGGGCGGTGGCTCCATCCTGCTGGGAGAAGGCATTCTGGCGACACCTGTATTAAATAATGTATTAAAGGCCGACATCCGGGATAACACCATCGATGTCAATACCGGCCATGCAGGAATTACCGTTTTCAATTGCATGGCAGACATTCATGAAAATACCATCGATCTGGATTATGACGACCCGGCTGTCATTAATGGTATTGGTCTCCACAACCCGTTCCTCAGCACCGTGAGTTGCAACCTCATCACTGGTACGGACTATGCCACTCAAACCCATACCAATGGTATCTACCTCGCTGGAGGGTCCAACCTTTCCGTCACCTGCAACGATGTGACGGAGACGGGTGCAGGTATCCGGTTCTTTGGCATGAATGATGCCACCCTGGTGCGGGCCAATACTATCGACGAACATCTGTTCGGTTTGGCTTACGGCTACCCGGGTGCTGGAGACGGCACCTTTACAAGCCCTCAATCCTACAAGGGCAACTACTGGACCGTACTCAATGCCACGGACAACCCGGCGGACCGGTATGGCGCCATCCACTATGCAAGTAATTTTCAACCTGTTAACGAATCCAACTACACTGTCAATGACAGTCAGGGCAAATACTATATGCCCAAATGGACGGCAGCTGGGACCTGGTTCCAAAGTTTCAATACCTCAGACAATCAAACATGCACTGAAGCAACCGTACCGTTGTGTGATGATGGCCCAGGAGTATTCCGCCCTGAAACACCCGACGATCTGGATAGCTGGATCTTCCAGGACAGCCTCGGCAACGCTGCCTGGCAGGCAACTGGAACACGCCGATTGCTGTTGCGCTTTGCAGAGAATGCCAATCTGGTCAATGACAGTACATTTTCTGCTTTCGCTACGGCTGTATCAACAAGCGATGATGCCGACCGGCATGAAGTCGCTGAATCCGTTCGCCTGGTCGCGCAGCTGGATTCTGCACTCACTGTTGAAGTGAAAAACGGACGTCAGGATTTGAACCTGATGATGGGTAATATCCTCAACGGCATGGACAGTCTGGCCTGGAGCACCTCCGAAACGGACTCTACCTACTGGTCAGCCTATGTAGACAGTCTGTCGGCACTCTATCGCACCGACTTCGCTGCCTGGAAGGTCCTGGCAGATTCAGCAAGAAACATCATTTTCGATCGCCTGGAGGATGCCCTGGATGACAATGACAGCCTGACCCCCGAAACAACCTGGGGGGAGAACGAACAAGCCGTCATCCATATCGGCCTCAGCTGGCTGACCGGCAACCGGGACACCCTCTCCACAAGCGAGATTGCCGATCTGGAGGAAATTGCCTCCCAATGCCCGACAGATGGAGGAGATGCTGTCTGGACTGCCCGATCCTTGCTACTTGGTGTCGGAAACTATGCCTGGGATGATGCTGAAGCCTGCCAGGAAGCCCAACAGCAATATTCAGACAAAGGTGTACCGGTGACCACAGATTGCACTCTGGTACCGAACCCGGCCACAGAATCCATCACCATCTGGTGTACCCTTCCAGCCGGTTCATCATTGGTTGTTTCGGATCTGTTTGGTCGACAACTGGTGTCACAATCTTTCACTGGCAACGGACAAAGGATAACTACCTCCCATCTGAATTCCGGATCCTATATCATCAGAATATCCCATTCTGATCATCCTGTTGCGCTCCAGCGTTTCCAGATCACCCGGTAATTTAATTGTTTCTCATCCCCGGATGGCAGCGTTTGCTGCCATCCGGGGTTTTAATATTTATATGATGTACCCCATTCGATTATTCATTTTCGTCTTCTTCAGTATTCATTGTATGATTGGCTTCACTCAAAAGAGCGATTATACGTGGTTATTGGGATATGAACCTGGTGGTGGATTTGATCCGGATTCAAATATTGGCTTCTCCCATATTCAATTTGACGAAGGCATTCCACAATCTTACTATTTAAATGGATCCGGTTCCATGCTCCTCACCAATGCCTCCATTTCCCATCCTGAAACCGGAGAGCTGTTGGCCTATACGGATGGCTGTCGTATTTTTAATAAGAAGTTTGAACAAATGACAAATGGCGATAGCATTAATTTTGGAAAAACCTGGTCGCAATATTGTACAAATTTTTTCGGTGTAACTTATTATCCAAGCATTAACACAGCTCTTTTCCTGCCCCGACCGGGGGATCCCGATGAAGTGTTTCTTATCCACGCCAAGGATACCATCACCAAACAATCCACCTACTGGATGGATAAAATCTATGCCAGTACAATCAGTTTCAAAACTTCTCTTAATGGTCTGGTCAAGAAAAAAAATGAATTAATATTCACAGGTCAAATCAAGGAATGTGAGATGCATGCTGTCAAGCATCAAAACGGTATTGACTGGTGGCTGTTCTTTCCGCAATACCAGACCAATGCATATTTTAAATTTCTGGTCCAGGCGGATTCCATTCTTTTACATGACACACAGGCCATCGGGCCTATCGTTCCGTTTGGAGGGGGCACCGTCCTCAAATTCAGTCCGGATGGCACTAAACTGGCCCGATTCAGTCGCGAGCAAGGTATTCTCCTGTGGGATTTTGATCGCGAAACCGGGTTGTTATCCAATACACGCCAATGGCTCATCCCGGACAGTACACACACGTTTATTGCCTGCGGTGAATTTTCACCTGATTCCAGATTCATCTACATTGACAATACCTGGCATCTCTGGCAAGTCGACACCTGGGCACCAGACCTTCAGGACGGAGCTACCCTGATCGCCGACTACGATGGATTTCTATGGAAAGATTTTTTCAGCACCGGCTTTCAATTCTTAAATATTGGCCCGGACTGCAAGATCTACATGAGTACTGATGGCACAACACCCTTCCTGCATGTCATCCATCATCCTAACCTGCCAGGCATTGCCTGCGGATTCGAGCAACGAGGTGTCAAACTTCCGGCCACCAATGGAAAATGCCTGCCCAATATGGTCAACTATCGTCTGGATACCGGGCCGGTATGTGACAGCACCTTATCCACGTCCATCTTTCTGCCGGTTCAGGCCGAGGTCCGTTTGTTGGAGGTGAGGCCCAATCCGGCCCGGGGGCAGTTTCAGGTAACACTCCCAGATTTTGGTTCGGGTGGCACCTTCACGGTGATTGATATTGCTGGTCGGGAAGTGGTTCGTCTGCCCTGGACAGGCGGGGCTGCCCATGTCGATTGTTCCGGGTGGACTCCTGGTCTGTATTTTCTCAATCTATATGATCCGCAGGGTCGGTATGCCAGCGGGCAGGTGATGGTGGAGTGAGTGCACGGAGGAATTGCGAAGGCGGTATTCGGCCTCTACAGCATCGCAGGTTCTGTGGAATCCGTTCATCCGTGCCCATCTGTGATTCTGACAAGAAAGGACCGAGGACCGAGGGAAGGCGGAATAAACCCATCAACGAATACCAGTCCGCCGTGGCGGAAACCCATAAACTCTCCCCAGGCAAGCTTACTTCACAATAGCAAGCGAACAGCTCTGAGCCCTCGGGGCAAAGAGCGAATGGCGAGCAGCGAACAGCGAATCTCAAACCCACCGTCGCTTCATCCAGGGATAGGCCAACACGGCCCCGAGGATCATGGCCACACCCAGGTAGAACTTTAGGTCCAGGTCATGGTGCTCCCCGAGCAGAAGGATGGCCAGCAGGATCCCGTAAACGGGTTCCAGGTTGATGGTCAGGTTGCTGGCAAAGGCGGAAAGATGACGCAACGCGCGCAAGGCGAGGATATAGGCCAGGGTCGTACAGACCAAAGCCAGCACGATCAGCCAAATCCAGTCGGAAGGAGCCGGCTCCAGGTCGTAGGTCACCCCGAACAGGGCCATGACACCCAGGATAACGGAAAGAAAGATCCAGGCCGACCCCAGTTCCAGCAGGGTGATCTCCATTTCACTCGCCCGGGATACCAACTGTTTGTTCAATATGGAGAAAATGGCCGCCAGGAGAGCTGCGGCCAATCCAGCGAGGACCCCGTACCAATGCCCCGGCTCGATATGCCGCACCACCAGGACCATTCCCGGCACCATCATCAGTCCCAGTACCACTTCTACCCCTCGCAAGCGCTGCCGTGTAAACAGTGGCTCCAGGAATGCTGTAAACAGGGAGGTGGTCGCCATGCACACCAGGGTGATACTCACATTGGCCAACTTGATCGCACCGTAAAAGGCCACCCAGTGCAGGGCGACCAGCACGCCGACCCCCGCATAACTCAACATCAACCGGATGGGCATTCTACGCAAAGAGCCAAATCCGCGCAAGAGCAGGATGAGGGAGACGGACGTCAGCAGCACCCGCCACCAGACCAGGCTGAGCGCTGACAGGGAGATCCAGGCCCCCAGGATGGCTGTAAACCCGAAGCAGAGTACAGCCAGATGCATTTCGATCCACGAACGTCGAACGGGGTCCATATCCCAAAGGTGCAAAAGAGACCCGCCTCATTCGATCCTTCCTGACATATTTTTTTCTTCCCGGTTGTAACTAACCTCTGGCCACGGGGTTATGAAGATGTTAACTTCAAGCGCGACTTGTAACCAACTCCTATCTTTGTCCATTATTATTCCGTCGGCACAACCATGAACCCATGCCGATCGTAAACCTGAACACATGAGAATCTACTCCATCCTTGCATCCCTCTTACTGATCTCCTCGATGGCGTTCGGCCAATCCAAGACCTATACCGCTGCCAATGAAGGCTGGTTGGTGAGCTTGGATGAGGCCTATGCCCTGTCGCAAAAGACCGGCAAACCCATCATGGCCAACTTCACCGGGAGTGACTGGTGCGGATGGTGCAAGCGGTTGACCGCTTCCGTTTTCTCCAAGCCGGAATTCAAGAAGTGGGCCGACAAGAACGTCGTCCTGCTCGAACTGGACTACCCGAAACGGTTCAAATTGCCGACCGATATCCAGCAACAGAACGCCAACATGCAACAGTCGTTCCGGGTCACCGGATTCCCGACCGTCTGGGTGTTCAATGCCACCAAGGACAAAACCGGGAACTATTCCCTGCAGGCCCTGGGCAAAACAGGCTACACGCCAAGTGTGGACGAATTCATTTCCACCGTGAGTGGCTTTATCAAGTAGAACAGATCTGAATCATCAGTTACGTGACCCCGTGAATTGACCTCACGGGGTTTTTTATTCCCCATTTCTTCAAATGGGTTCTTTGGGCAGCAATCGGATTCACAGACCAGTATCGAAAAGGGGCTTCCGACATGGCCCTGTCCCGATCAGTCCTCCAGGAAAATGTGATCTTCCGCCTGGACCGGCACTCCAGTCATCCGGTCACATCCAAGGCTACGATATGCTTCGACAAACCAGCGCCAAGCACTGGTCAGGACACTGATCACCACTTTGTGTTCAGCAGGAAGCATGCAGGGCATCGATCACCGACTTCAAGGTCACGAACAGGGTCTCCCTGCCTTCTGAAGTGACCAGCTCTTCTTCTTCATCACTCAGGGCATCCTCCACAAAGGCCAGCAGATCCTCCTGCGGGTAATCCTGGAAGAAGACGTCCACCCGCTCGTGGAAATTCTTCCCTGTGGACCCTTCCAGGCGGGCATAATTCGCCTCTTCTGCATCACCAAGGGCATCACTGGTCAGTTCGGGAAGCTCTCCATTGGTCTTCAAACTGGCTTCATAAAGGGTCAGACCCAGCAGGAGGAGATAATCCTGTTCTTCCTCTGTGAGCAGGTCAAAGGCCTCCTGGGTCAGGAAGTCCAACAGCGCCGGCTGGCTGTCTGCCATTGCCTGATCAGCACGCTCCAGGGCTTCATCTGACTGATCCAGTGCTTCAATGACCAGATCGATGGTGGTTTCTGAGACAAATTTCATAGCACAACATTTCTGCAAAGGTGCAACCTTGCAGCCGATTCTCGATCATCTGGACACAGGCGAGTGGCAACCGAATTGTGTTTTCCGCTCCAGAGAGCCGATCTTGCAGGCCTATGCTGGTCAAACTCCACACCTTTCCCCATGCCACAGAAGCCCAGCTGGCGCTGACCCGACTGAACCAAGAGGGCATCCAGGGCATGCTCCGCCATGAAACCATCCACAGCATCCTGCCCATTCAGGCCCTGGCCATCCAGTTGTGGGTCAACGAAGAGGATCTGGAACGAGCGCGTACCCTACTCTCCGATACATCGATCCAAGCAGTAGAAGAGGATTTTCGGGATATCGACCATCCGGCGATCGACTATCTCCGACGGCAACAGGAACGAAAGCGATGGTTACCCTGGCTTTGGGTGCTGATCCTCGTCCTGATCCTGATGCTGGTCCTGTTCGGATGGTAATGCCAGGACCGGAGGGTCAGGATTCCTTCACCCCCCTTTGTGACTAGCGCACTGCCAGATTCTCCCGGCTGTTGGGGATACGGATCACTTCACCGGGCACCCACAGTGCTTTCGGGTTGTGCTCCATGATGTCCTGCCGGTCGACGACCGGAAAAATGCGACAGACATCATCCACCGTCTCTGCCAGGCTCAAGGTGTACAGTTCGTACGAACCGCTGATCCCCACTCCATGCATCAACTGGACGACAGATTGACATGCCTGGTCATTCAAGGCCGAGGCGATCTCTGCACTGATCTGAGGGACCAAGGCCAGGGGAGCAGGCTTGGGCAAATGGAACGGTTGGACCTCCGGAATGAAAAACTGGAGCTCTCTCTGTCCATCGAATACCGGATCGGGCTCCAGTGAATTCCAAAGACGCAACAGGCTCTCTTCGACATCAAAGAATCCGGCTACGGAGGATAATGTCTCTGTGCTATCCGGGGTGTACAGCATCAACCGGTACCCGGATTGCTCGATCTCCAGGGACCGTTGCTCTGGAATGGCCAGGTCAGTGAAGTACTTGTGTCCTTCCTCCGGCATGCGGAGGTATCCGGCAACAAATCGTGCCGCCCGCCTTGGAAGGGTGATCACTGTACCTTCTTTCTTCTCGCGGATACAGTCTTCGGAATAGGCCGGGTTCAACTCCTCCAGGATCGCGACTGGTACCTGGGAGATCCTGGCCAGTTCATCAAAGCAGATCTTCTTGAATACCCGCAACTCCTGGGTGATCTGCAGGTCCAGGTCAGGGAAGGCCGGCGTCAGTCCGTGTTCGTGATAATAGTTCACCAGATAGGTGGCGGCCAGGAACTTCGGAACATACTTCTGTGTCTCCCGGGGCAGATACTGAGCAACCTTCCAGTAATCCCTCGAACCGGCACGACGAATGGCGCGATTGACATATCCCGGACCACAGTTGTAGGCTGCCAGGGCCAGTCCCCAGTCTTCATACTTGCTGTACAACTTGGCCAAATATTGAACCGCTGCTTCGGTGGACCGATGAATATCGATCCGTTCATCCAGCCGATGGTCCATCGTCAGGCCGAACTCGGCGGCTGTACCTTCCATGAATTGCCACAAACCCGTCGCGCCGGCATGGGAGATGGCTGTTGGATCCAGTCGGGTCTCGATGATCGGCAAAACCCTCAGATCCAGCGGAAGGTCATAGGCCTTCAGATACTGTTCGATGATCGGAAAGAACATGGACCCCTTCCCCAGCAACTGTTCCGTGACGCTGCGCTGGGAATCCATGTAGGCCTTGATCTTGTGCCGGGTGGTACTGTTGTAGCGCTTGGAGACGATACTGGGCATCGCCTTGAAGCGTGCCTTGACCTCGGATTCAGAATAGATATACTCTTGTTTTTCGTCAACTGCCGGTGTGGTCGGGTCACCATTGGCAGCCCACGAGACAGACAGGGTCAAGGCCCATATTCCGGCAATCAGCCAGCTTGAATGAGTGCGATTCGAATTCATAGTCAATCCCCTGTGAGCCCTTCCGATACAGAAAAGCGTTGCAAAGATACCACCTTTCCCTTCCGGACGCCTTGCATTAACGATTGGTTAACGAATCAGGAGCCCGTTAGCCTGTCAAT
>ERZ795053.2471-NODE-2471-length-22283-cov-9.940301_pt1 | contig 22283 bp, 13 predicted proteins | sample MGYA00375137_ERZ795053 | MGnify/ENA primary metagenome ERZ795053 (study PRJEB30182, sample SAMN05720284) | activated sludge metagenome | isolation source: Anaerobic digester | place: Hong Kong | collected 2014-12-17 ...
GTGCGCAAAAGCTACGGCGCCGACCTGCCCAACGGCGTGCTGATGATGGACATGCTGGGCGTGCGCACGGCCGAAGAGCTGCGCCAGCTTACCCTGGAAAATTGGCGCGCCAACAAGCAGCCGGAACACGCCGATTGGCTGAAAGTGGCGCTGGGCATGCTCTCCGGCGGCGACGTGCGGCGGCTCAAATTCTCCGCCGACGCCGACGGCGTGCACGGCCTCATCGCCGGCAGCACCGGCTCCGGTAAATCTGAACTGCTCATGACCATGATTTTGGGTCTGGCCTTGAACTATGATCCCACCATTGTTAATTTTGTCCTGGTGGACTTTAAGGGTGGGGCGGCATTTGAACCGTTCCGCACCTTGCCGCACTGCGTCGACATCGTCACCAACCTGCGCGGCTCGGCTGTGGAGCGCATGTTTGCCGCCATCACCGCCGAACTGAACCGGCGGCAGGCCATCAACGTGGCCACCGATTCCAAGCACATCGTCCACTACCGCCAGCAGAAATTGCACGTGCCGCCCTACGGCCGTGCCGTGGTCATCAAAGAAAAGGAATACCGCACCGCGCCTTATCCCCACCTCTTCGTTTTTATCGACGAATTTGCCGAAATGATCGCCGAAAACCCGGAGTACAAGGCGCAGTTGAACTCCATCACCCGCCTGGGCCGGGCGTTGGGCGTGACGTTGATCCTGGCCGCACAGCGCCCCACGGGCGTCACCGACCAGATGCGCGCCAACATCAAATTCCGCATTGCCCTGCGCGTGGAAACCCGCGAGGAAAGCTCGGAAGTGCTGCGCCGGCCGGACGCAGCGTATCTACCCACCGGCATTCCGGGGCGCGGCTACCTCCAGGTGGGCAACGAAAACATCGAGATGATCCAGGTGGCCTGGACCGGTTCGGAGTATCGCGGCGGGCGGGAGAAGAAAAAGCCGAACGTGATCTGGCACGGCCGTCAGAAACGCGCCGCCGAGGAAAGCGAGGAAGAGCTGCCGAAGGTCTTTGAAATGATGGTGGACATGATGGAAGATTTGGCCAAGGAGCAGTCCCTGCCGCAGCGCACGCCCTGGCCGGATTTCCTGCCCGCCAGCATGTCGCTGCAAACGCCCATCGACGCCACCTACATCAACCCGGCGGGCCTGAAGCTGATGCAGCTGCCCGGCGTCTCCCCTGCGCCGCCCGACGAAACCGGCGAAACGGCCGTTCCTGGCGAAGACAGCCTGCCGCCCGTGCCCTTGAATACGGCCGTTTCCCTCTGGATGAACGACGAAAACGCCTGGTTGGGCATCGACTGGGCCGAGCGGGCCATGCGCGCCGTCGTCGGCCTGGTCGACAACCCATACAACTCTGAGCAGCTGCCCCTGGTCGTCGATTTCCGGCGCGGCCACGCCGTCATCTTTGGCGCGTCCGGCTGGGGCAAAACGACCTTTTTGCGCACGCTGGTCGCCTCGCTGGCGGCTACCCATTCGCCTGAGGAGCTCCACGTCTACATCCTGGACTTTGGCGGCCGGCAAATGAGCGTGCTGCGCGATTTGCCCCACGTCGGCCAGATCATCACCCCGGACGAAGAGGAGAAGGTGACCCGCCTGCTGCGCAAACTGGATCAGGAACTCAACCGGCGCAAAAAAATGCTGAGCGACGCCGGAGCCGACGACCTCTACCGCTACAATTCCGTCAACCCAAACGCCGTCATCCCGGCCATGCTCGTCGCCATCGACAACTTCGCCGAATTTCGCGAGAGTTTTGAGAATTTAATGCCGGTGCTGATTGGTCTGGTGCGCGAATCACGCGCCTATGGCATCCATTTTGCCGCTTCCGCCGAGCTGCCCGGTTCGCTGGGCGGCAAACTCTACAGCCTGTTTACCGAGCGCATGGCCCTGAAGCTGTCTGACCCGACGGAATATTCGGGCATTGTCGGGCGCGGCGCGCGAGCGATTGACGACATCCCCGGCCGCGGCTTCATCAAGCACGACCGGCGGGCGCTGGAGTTCCAGACGGCGCTGCCCGTCGGCCTGCCGGGCGAAGGGCGCGAACTGGACGAGACGCAAAAGTTGTCCATTCTGGTGCAGGCGATGCAGGAATTTGGCCGGGACATCCCGAAGGAGAAACGGCCGTCTCCCATCAACACCCTGGCCAATCGCGTCCTGCTCAAAAGCATCCTGCTGGAGCCGCCGGCGCGTACGCCGGCCGTGCGCCGGCGTGTCCAGCCCATCCTGGGCATCGACGACCTCACCCTGGAGCCGTGGTTGTTCGACATGCCGGGGCAGGGGCCGCACTGCCTGATCATCGGTCCGCCCAGTTCCGGCAAAACGACCACCATGCGCAGCCTGGCGCTGTCTCTGGCCCACAGCTACACGCCCGACGAGGCGCTCGTCGTCCTGGTCGATTTCCAGCAAAAACTGTTCAAGTATGGCGGCCGGCGCACGCTGGACGAGCTGCCTCACGTGGTCGACGTGCTTTCCGATGCCGGCCAGTTGGAAACATTTGTGGCCAATCTGGAAGCGGAATGCGCCGCCTTTGCCGACGGCCGTAAACGGCCGATTTTTGTCCTCATCGACAACTACGACAGCTTTAGCGAAGATGCGGTGCAGCAGCGCCAGATTTTACCGGCCCTGGGTACGCTGGCCCGCGAATACGGCACCGACGGCCTGCACTTTGTCGCTGCCGGTTCGCCGGGCATTGCCCGCGCCCCGGAGGAGCTGCGCAAACAGCTTCTCGTGCCGCGTTTTGGCCTGGCTCTGCAAACGGCCGATACCGTGCAGGCGTTGAACGGCCGTGTGCCGCGCGGCCTGGCCCAGGCGGAACTGCCGATTGGTCGGGGGTTCGCCGTGCGCTCCGGCCGCACGACCATGCTGCAAGTCGCCACGCCCTACGACGACGACGAAAAAATTGAAGGCATTCTGGACCGGTGGGTAACGGCCGTGTGTGACCGCTATCCCGGCCAGAAAAATCAGTGGTCCCGCCCGGCTGCCCCGGCAGAAGCTGCGCCGGAATCACCGAAAAAGGATGGCGTAACGGCCGTAGCGGCTCCGGCTGCTGCCACCACGGCCGCAGCCGCGCCGCCGGCCATCACCATCCGCCCGGAACGCTCCGTGGTGCGCACGGCCGTGCCCGAAAACGTCGACATGGCCTTCGTCCGCCACGAGCTAAAAACCAAGCGGGCCATGTCCGATTCCCTGCTGAATATGCTCAGCGACGTCGACATGCTCAACATGGCCGTGGAGATGAAACTGATTACCCTGCCGGAAGAAAGCGAGTAACCGGTTAATGGTTGAATGGTTGAATTGTTAACAACGCGTTGCTCCTTTCTTCCATTATCAATTCACCAATTTACCCATTCACCCATTAAAAATTACCAAGGAAGCCCATGAGCGATTACCTGGAAGTGACCATCGACGTATTTGACGAGGCCGGCCAGCGCGCTGCGGTGCTGCGCACGCTGCCGGTGCGCGGCCTGATTGACGAAGTGGTGCGCGAGTTTGACGGCCTGGAAAAAAGCGCTGCCCAATCTTATGCCGTGTACCTGAAGGAAGGCAACCGCCTGCTGGACCCCAACCAGACGCTGGCGGAGCAGGGGGTGGCCGACCATGACGAACTGGTCTTTGGCTGGGTGCAGGCGGCGCGCGCGCCTGGCCGCCTGGTAATTAGCAGCAGCCGCACGGCCGTTTTGCGCGAAGAGCAGTCCGGCATGGTTTTTCCCATTGAGTGGCAGCCGGCGGTGATTGGCCGGCCGCACAGCGACCCTGCCCTCAACCGCCTGCTGGCCGTGGACGTGTCGCCGCTGCCCAACAGCCGCCGCGTGTCGCGCCGCCACGCCCAAATCACCGAACGCGACGGGCAGTATTTCCTGGAAAGCCTCTCGCCCCATAATCCGACGTATCTGGACGGCGCGCCAGTGACCGGGAAACGGCCGTTGCAACCCGGCAGCCGCATTCATCTCGGGGGCAGCAGCATCGCCCTCGTCTTCCAATATCAAACCTGAGAGCCGCTATGTCGCCCAACAACGCCTTGCCCGGAGACTTACAAGTCGATTACGATATATTGCAAGATGTGGGCCTGAAGTTTCGTTTTCAGGCTGATGAGATCTACGAACTTCTGGGGATTTTGCAGCGGCGCACAGACGACCTGCAGGTTGATGGCTGGTTGGGCGAGGCTGCCAGCCGCTTTTATGCCGAAATGGCCTATGACGTGCTGCCGGCGCTGCGTCGCCTGGCCGTTGCCCTGGATGAGGCCCAACTGGTCACCCGGCAGCTTGGCGAAGCATACCTCATCGCCGAGGAAGACGCGGCCGGGCAGTTTCAGGTGCTGGCAGCGTAGCGATTGTTCGGGAGGTGGAGATGGGTGGAAAATTAATTTCCGGACCGGCGGCCATCCTGGTTTTGCTGGCTTTTTTCTTGCCCTGGGTCACGGTCTCGTGCGGCGGCCAACCGCTGGGCCAATTTTCCGGCTATGAATTGGCGGCCGGCGTGGAGGTGGCCATGGCGACAATCCCCGGCGAACCGATCCTGTTTGCGGCGCCGATCGTGGCCCTGCTGGCGCTGCTGGGCGCCGGGCTGGCGTTTGCCCGGCGGGATTGGGAGCCAACGACCGGAGCGCTGACGGCCGCCACGGCCGTTTTAGGCTTGTTGGCGCTGTTCTGGCGCTGGCTAACCTGGCCGGCCGAATCTGACGGGTTGGTGACGGTTAGTTACGAACCGGGCCTGTGGTTGACCCTGCTGGGCATGATTTTGGTGTTGGTCGGCGGTGTGGTATCGCTTCTCTGGCGGCGCACGGCCGTTGCCGCCCCATCATCCCCCGCCGGCCCACAGCCGTTTTCGCCGCAAACTTTCCACGCCCCTGGAGAAGACAGCCCGCGCCGCCCCGCCCTGGCCACCATCCTCGATGAAACTGAGCCGACGCCGCCTACCGCCAGACGTCCGGCCGGTCAGGTAGACCCGCCGGCGCAAACGCCCGTGGATTGGAACCTCACCGACGCGCCGCCCCCAACGCCGGCAGCGCCCTCAGTCAGCCAGACGGCCGTGCCGCCCACCACCGTCCAACTGCCCGATCCGGCCTCCGATCCTGTCGATAAAACTGAAATTTTAGCCGATCAACCGACTGTCCTGGCCTGGCTGGTCATCCGTGATGGCGCGCAAGCCGGTTCGCAGTACCGCCTGTTTAACCGGACCACCATCGGGCGGCACGCCACCAACGATATTGTTCTGGATGACAGCGCCGTCTCGGCGGTGCATGCCATGGTCGCCTGGGAGGATGGCGAGTTTGTGCTGCACGATTTGCAAAGCACCAACGGCGTCTATTTGAAGGAGTCGGCCGGTTACAGCTGGCAGCGGGTGGAAACGGCCGTTCTCGGCGATACCATGCAAATTAAACTCGGCCGTACCGTGTTCCACATGATGGTGGTAGCTCCCGATTAGATGAACCGGTTCCGTGTCTGGCGTCTGCCGGGTTTGTCCTGGCGCATAATCTTTTGGCTGGCCGGTCTGCTGGGGCTGCTTTCGGCGGCACCAGCGGCCAGTTCGCAGCCTGCAAATGGCCTGGACGTGCGTTGGCTGGCCGTGGACCAAGACGAGACGCCCCAGGTGGACGATGCTGATTTTCCCCGCCTGCATGCCGCCGTTACCCCCTTTGGCCCGTCGGGTGCGCCCCTGGTGGGGCTGTCGGCGGCAAATTTTCAACTGCGCCTTGCCGGTGAGCCGGTCACGGCGTTTGCCCTGGAACCATACGCAGCCGCCGACCAGCCGATTTCGGTGCTGCTGCTGCTGGATACCGGCGCGGCGATGGCGCCCTACCTGGATCAGGTGAAAACGGCCGTGCCTGCCCTCTATGATCTCCTGGAACAAAGCGACGAATCCGCCCTGCTGCCTTTTGCCGGCCCGGTCAACCCGGCCCTGGACCCAGCGCGCGAGCTGGGGTTTACCAACGATGAGGGCGCTCTGATCAACCTGCTAAACGCCCAAAACGTGGCGGCTGCGCCCGGCGATTGGCCCGCCGCCCTGGCCAAAGGGCTGCGCCTGACGGCCGAACAGGCCGCCCACGAGCGGCGCGCCGTCGTAGTGCTCAGTGCAGGCGGCGAGGACTCTGGCGTAGAAACGGCCGTCAGCGATGCTGTGCGCCTGGGTGTGCCGGTGTTCGCTATGGGTCTGGGGCCGGCCAACGCCGCTCTGGAAGCCGTTGCCGCGCAAACCGGCGGCGCGTATACGGCCGTCGATTCCGCGGCGGCGCTGGCGGCGGCCTTTCGGGAGATCACCTTGCAGCTGCGCCAGGTGTACGGCCTGCGCTTCTCGGCCGATTTACCGGCCGACGGCGGGCGGCATCTGCTGGAGCTGACGGTACAAACGCCCCAGGGAACGGCCGTTGCCGCCGCCGAGTTTGTGGCCCGTTACCCGCTCATCCCGGCCGTACGCGGGGTGACGGCCTTTGTGCCGGAGCCGGTGGCTCTGGAAAGCCTGGACTGGGTGCGCGGCCGGGTGACGTTGGAACCGGACATTATGGCGCGTGGGACGGTGGCGGCGGTGAATTATTATGTGGATGGGGCGCAAACGGCCGTATTCGCCGCCAACGCCGCTCCCTGGACCTTTCGCTGGGACACGGCCGATCTGCCGCCGAACCAGAGCCACACCCTCTTGATTGAGATTATCGACGACGCCAATCCGCCGCACGTGGGGGTGTTTGAAACGGCCGTGTTTGTCCAACCCTGCCCGCTCGCCTGCCGCATTGCTCAAAACAGCCTGCTCGCCGGGCTGCTGGCGGTGCTGCTGGTGGCCGTGGCCGGGACGGTTATTGGGCTGGCGCTGCGCGGACGGTCCCGCGCGCCGCAAAAACCGCCGCCCGGCCCGGCCCGGCCCGTTGCCCGCCCGGCCAATCGCCTCAGAGCGCAAGATGCCATACTGTATAATCAGCCGCGTCCGCAAGAACTGGCCGCCCGCCCCACTATTGTCGATGATCCTCGGACGCCGGCTGCTCTGGACGCCGCTGCGGTACAGGATTGGCCCACCGACCTCTCCACTGCCCCTACGCGCAGCGGCGGCTCGGACGTGCTGCCGGTCGCCAGCAGCGCGGCCGACCTGGCCCACACCGAAGTGCTGTCGCCCGACGAGGCGGACGTTGGCCTGGCTTTTTTGATTGACCTGACCGCCGGCCAGCAGCATCGGCTGAAGGCCCGGACGGTCATCGGCAGCGCCGCCGACTGTGGCATCGTGGTGGCCGATGAAAACGTGGCTGCGAATCATGCCCGGATTGTGTGGGAGGCCGAGCGCTTTGTTCTGTATGCCATGACCTATCAGCACAGTCTCCAGGTGAACGGCCAGGAGGTTATTCACGCGCTTTTGCAAGATGGTGACCGGCTGTTGATTGGTCGCCTGCCGTTTGTCTTGAAATGGGTGCAATAAAGCCTATGGGTATGCAATCGACTAAAAATTATGATCCACGCCTGGTGGGTGCAGTAACCGATCAGGGACCGACCCGACCGGGGAATCAGGATGCGTATTGGACGCCGGACCGGACGACGCCGACGGAGTTGGGCGCGTTGTACATCGTGGCCGACGGCGTGGGCGGCCAGGAGCATGGCGCAGAGGCGGCGCGGATGGTAACGGCCGTTTTGTCAGACGTGTTCTATCGCGCCCGGCAGCACGGCCGTTCGGTGGCCGCCGCTCTGGAAGAAGCCGTGACCCAGGCCAACCTCGCCGTCTTTGAAGACGCCGAACGGCGGGAAGCGCGCATGGGCTCTACGGTTGTCGCGGCGGTAATCGACGCCGGGCAGGTGACCGTGGCCCACGTCGGCGATGCCCGCGCGTATCTGGTGGACGGCCGTAAGTTACGGCCGTTAACTCGCGACGATACCTGGGTACAAAAACAGGTGGACGCCGGCCTCATCACCCCGGACATGGCTGAAAAACACGAATTTCGCAACGTGGTGACCCAGGCTTTAGGCAACCGCCCGGAGGTGGACGTGCATCTGACGACGCCGCAGCCTTTTGGTCCGAATGCGGCGCTGCTGCTGTGCTCAGACGGACTTTATGACGCGCTGCCGCCGGAGGGCTTGTACGATTTGTTGGCCGATAAACCGGCCCCCGTGGCGGCGCGGGCGCTGGTCGACGCGGCCATTGCCGCCCAGGCTACCGACAACATCACGGCCGTTGTCGTCCGGCAGGCGCTTACCGGCTCAGGAGCCGGGGCCGCGAACTCCGGCGGCGGGCGCTCGGTGCCGCTTTGGCTGCTTTTAGTGATTGCCGTGGTGGTATTGGCTGCCGTCGCCGGTTTGTTTGGCGTCTGGCGGCTAACCCGGCCGCCGGCCGACCCGGCCGCGGAGGCGACGGCTACGCCAGGTGACGACGCCCCGGGCCTCGTCCCGCCAATGGAAGGCACGGAAACGGCCGTGACCCCCACTCAGCCCCTGCCCACATCCACCCTGCGCCCAACGGCCGTGCCAACGCTGGCGGCGACCGAGACGGCCACCCTGGCCCCCTCGCCCACGCCGACGCCGGCGCTGCCCCTGGCTTGCGTGGTGACGCCCGGGCAATTGTTTGTGTGGCCGGATGCCGCCATGGCCGCCGGGGGCTGCGAAACGGCCGTAGCCAACAACGCCCTCGTCACCGGCGACCGGGTGATTTTGCTGGACGCCGGGACGCAAACCTTGCCCATTCCCGGCGACTGCGCCAACACCGACGATTTTGTGGCGGTTCAGTCCGAGGCCGATCCAACGATCCGGGGCTGGGTGTTTTTAGACCAGATTCAGGAGCTGGCTCCGGGAGATGCATGTCCACCGCCATAGCCGGCACACTGTGAGGCAGTCATGAACGATTCGCGTGTTTTTGGGCGTTATGAAATAAGAGGATTTATCGGCCGCGGGGGAAACGCCACCGTCTACCTGGCTTACGATCCCCGCTTTGAACGGGAGGTAGCCTTAAAAGTTCTGCCCCGCGAATACCTCCACGAACCGACCTTTCACGAGCGGTTTAGTCGTGAAGCCCGGACTATCGCCCGTCTGGAGCATTACGCCATCGTGCCGGTGTACGATTTTGGCGAGCATTTGGGGCAGCCTTATCTCATCATGCGCTACATGGCCGGCGGCTCGCTGGCCGACAAACTGGCCGACGGCCCGCTGCCGCTGACAACCATCGCGCCCATCCTCAAACGCCTGGCGGATGCGTTGGATTATTCGCATAGCAAGGGAGTCATTCACCGAGATCTCAAGCCCGGCAACATCTTGTTCGACAATGAGGACAACGCATTCCTGGCTGATTTTGGCATCGCCAAGTTGATTGAAGCCACACTGACGCTGACCGGCGACGCCTTTATCGGCACACCGGCCTACATGAGTCCGGAGCAGGTGCAAGGGGGCGGGGTGTTAGACGGCCGTTCCGACATTTATACCCTCGGCGTCATCCTGTTTCAGATGCTCACCGGCGATTTGCCCTACAAGGCCGATACGCCGGTGCAGCAGTTGATGGCCCACGTGCTGAGTCCAGTGCCCAGGGTTTTGGAAGTTCGGCAGGATTTGCCGCCACAGTGCGAGGCGGTAATCGCCCAGGCAATGGCCAAAGCGCGCGAAGACCGCTACAGCACGGCGGCCCGGTTAGCGGCCGTTGTCGCCGAAATTGTGCAGGCGGATACGCCGCCGCCTGTCTTGCAGCCGCCGACGGTGCTCCAGACGGAAAGCCCGGCGGCGTCTTTGGCGACTGAAGTTTTGCCGCTGCCTGTGCCGGGGGATAGAGAGGAGGCGGTGGTGGAAATGGAAGCGGAAACGGCCGTTTCCCCTTCGCCCGCCCCGCCGACACCGGCTATCCTGGCGGCCGGTCCCGCAATGGGCAGCGGTCCGCTGGCCCCGGCCACGTATGTACTCGATCAGCCGCCGCCAAAACCGGCCGCGCCGCGCCGCTGGCCGTGGTGGGGCTGGCTGGCGGCGGCGGCGCTGGCTGTGGCCCTGATGGTTGGCGCGTGGGCCCTATGGCTGCGCCCCGGTCCTTCTGAACCGATCGCGATCCCAAACCTGCCCTTAGAAACCGACACGTCACAGCCTTTGGGGCAGTTTATTCAAAACGCCTGGCAGGATAATTTTGACGTGACCAGCCTGGCCTTCCAGCCGGGGCGCTGGGGGGTGGTGCTGTCTGATGGGGCGGGATACGGCCGTCAGACCTGGTATGCTTCATCCGATTCCCCCTTGCCTCAAATAGAAGAGTTCTGGACGCAGGGTTTTGAGATTACCAGTCTGGCTTACGGCAGTGACCACTGGGTGGTCATCTTGTCAACCGGCGCTGGCCTGGGGCGACAGCTCTGGCACCGCACGGCCGAGTCGCCCAAACCCTTCATCGAAAGCCAATGGACCAATGGCTACGACGTGACCAGCCTGGCCTATGGCGACGGTTCTTGGGCCGTGGTGATGAGCGAGGCCAGCAACTTAGGGCAGCAGTTGTGGCATCTCTCGTCGTCGTCGCCTCAGGCGTTTATCGAAGAGAATTGGGCCAACGGCTACGACGTGACCAGCCTGGCCTATGGCGACGGCTCTTGGGCCGTGGTAATGTCGGAACGCAGCGATTTGGGGCAGCAGCTCTGGCATCGTACCGGCGATTCGCCTCTGGAATACATGCAGGCCCGCTGGCGTGAAGGCTACGACGTTACGGATCTGGCCTATGGGGCAGATTCCTGGGCCGTGATTATGTCCCAGGAAGCGAACTTGGGGAGGCAGTTGTGGCATACGACGCCACAATTTATTAGTGAATAACGCTCGCCCCCGAAAAATGACGCATTGTCGGGTTTTATGTGGCGAAGATCGGGCTGAAGGGCGGCGAATCGCACCAGGTATCATGACGCAAGGTGGATTGCAAGCGCCGGGAGGGTAAACTGTTAAAGCCATGACACTAGACCCCAAACAACTAATTGGCCAGCAGATTGGGCCGTATGAGATCCGAAGCCACGTGGCGCGCGGCGGCATGGCCGACGTTTACCAGGCGTTCGACGTCAATTTGCAGCGCAAGGTGGCGTTGAAAGTTATGCTGGCTCAGCTCTCGGCCGACACCCAATTTGTGCAGCGCTTCCGCCGCGAGGCGCAAACCGTAGCCCAGTTGGAGCACCCGAACATCATCCAAATTTTTGGTATTGGCCTGACGCCCAATCAGCAGCCTTACATCGCCATGCCGTTCATCGAGGGCGGCTCACTGCGCGATACGCTGGAGATGCTGGCGCAGCGCGGCCAACTGCTGCCAACAACGCAGGCGTTGGCCATTGTGCGGCAGATGGCCGATGCGCTGCGGGTGGCGCATGCGGCGGGCATTGTTCACCGGGACATTAAGCCGAGTAATATTTTGCTGCGGCCGGATGGCACGCCGGTGCTGGTGGACCTGGGCATTGCCGCCGTGCAGAGCGCGCCTAAGCTGACCCAAACCGGCACGTTAATCGGCACGCCCAATTACATGTCGCCGGAGCAGGCGCGGGGGGATAAGCTGGACGGCCGTTCCGACCTGTATTCCCTAGGGGTGATTTTGTACGAGATGCTGGCCGGGAAACGGCCATTTGAGGCCGACGACCCGTTGGCGGTGCTGCACATGCACGTGTACGAAGAGCCGACGCCGCTGGAGCAAATTCGCCAGGATCTGACGCCCCACACCCGCTATGTCGTGCAGGCGGCCATGCAAAAAGCGCCGATGAGCCGCTTCCAATCCGCCGCCGACATGATCAACGCCATCGACCAGGCCATCGAGGCGGAAGGCGGGCCGGGGCGCATTTCCACGTCCGGCGCGTGGCGGCCTCATCCCATGGAGCAGTACACCCTGAGCGCATCCAAAATTGTGCCGCCCGGGTCGCTGCCGCCGGGCACCGGTTCAACCGTGCCGCGGCGGGGCGGGGGCAAAGGCTGGCTGATTGGTCTGGCGGTCGTGCTGCTGTTGCTGCTGCTCCTGGGCGGCGGTTATGCGGCGCTGCGTATTTTGGGGGCGGCGGGCGGTATGGCCGGCGATCAGGCAACGCCGGCGGCCCCGACTCTCACCGCGCAGGAGGATCCTACGGGGGCGCCGACGCCGGAACTGGCCCAAAATCCGGCGGGCGCGCCGGCCACCTCGACGCTTGCCCCGCCAGCCACGGACACCCCGCTGCCGGCCACTTTGCCCGCCGCTACGGATACGGCCGTGCCCTCCACTGAGACGCCGCTACCCACGGAAACCCCGGACATGGGACCGGAAACCATCACCATCGGCTTTTCGGTGCAAAACCGGCCTATCGAGGCGGTCCGTATCGGGGGCGGACCGCAAGCAGTGGTGCTGATTGGCGGGCTGCATGCCGGGGCCGCGCCCAGCACCGTTTCCCTGGCAGAGACGGCGAGCAATTACTTTACCGCCAATCTCCAGGAGATCCCGCCGGAGGCGACGCTGTACATCATCGCCAATGCCAATCCGGACAGCCCGCGGGTGGTGGGTGAATTGGACGGCCGTTTGAATGCCAACGGCGTGGATTTGAACCGCAACTGGGATTGCCGCTGGGTTCGGGACGCCGCTTTCCGGGGCAATACGGTCCCCGGCATAGGCGGCACAGCCGCATTTTCCGAGCCCGAGACCAAAGCCCTGGCCGATTTCATTGTGAATGTGCAGGCGACGGCCGTGGTGTTTTGGGAAGCCAAGACCACCAATGGGCTCTCGTCGCCGGGCGCTTGCGGCGGCCCCAGCCGGGTGTCGGTGCCGCTGGCGCAGTCCTACGGCATCGCCGCCGGCTATCCCATCGCCGATTTCGAGAATTTAACCAACCAGACGCTCAACGGCGACGGCACCAACTGGCTGGACAGCCAGAACATCCCGGCTATCGCCATCATTTTGCCTGATTACGAGCGGGTCGATTGGGGGGATAACCTGGACGGTATCCGGGCGGTTTTGCGGGATTTTGGCGGTTCTTAAGCAAGCCCCTATCATTGCGTTATGACACAATCGCCTGCTAAAGCTGCCCGCTTGTTCCTGGCGCTGGGCGGACTCTTCTGGCTGCTGTTGGGCTGCCAGACGGCCGAACCGGCGCTGCCCACCCGGATGCCCACGGCCGTTGCCGCGCAAACTTTTACGCCGCGCCCCACACCCACCGTCACCACCACGCCGACGGCGACAGCCACGACCACGCCCACCAGCACGCCGGTCATTCAACGGCCGTCGGCCACGCCGCCGCCTACCAGCACCCCGGCGGCCACCGCCACCTCGCCGGCCAACGCTATCACCCAGACGGTGGGTTTTTCCAGCCAGGGGCGGCCCATCGTCGATTATCAGTTCAAAAATGGCCCCCGGCACGTGGTGTTTGTGGGGGGGATTCACGGAGGCTATGAATGGAACACCATTTCGCTGGCCTACGAAGCCATTGATTACTTCCAATCGAACCTGGACCAGATTCCGGACTCGTTGACGCTGCACATCATCCCGTCAGCCAACCCGGACGGCCAGTTTTTGGTGACGGGCAGCGACGGCCGTTTTGCCACCACCGACGTGATCAGCGATACCGTGGCCGGCCGGTTTAACGGCAACGACGTGGATCTGAATCGCAATTGGGACTGCAACTGGCAGGCCAATGGGTTGTGGCGCGATCAATGGGTCAGTGGTGGGGAACGGCCGTTCTCCGAACCAGAAAACGTCGCCCTGCGCGATTACCTGGTGGCTTTACAGCCCGAAGCGGTCATCTTCTGGCACAGTGCCTTGAACGGGGTGTTTGCCGCCGGCTGCCCGGAAACATATCGCCCGGCCTACGATCTGGCGCTGGTGTATGGTCTGGCTGGAGGATATCCGGTTTACGAGGCGTTTACCAGCTATCCCGTAACCGGCGACGCCAGCGATTGGCTGGTTTCCCAGGGCATCACCTCGATGACGGTCGAATTGGTAACCCACGAGGCCATCGACTGGGAGCAAAACCGGCGTGGCATGCTGGCGGTTTTGGCTTACTTCGACTGATCTGGATGAACGGCCGTCTGTTTACCAAACCTTAGCAAACCGGTAACAAACAGTTAATCGATTGTTAACGAAGAGAAGGTAATCTTATAACCAGTTAGCACACATCCTCTAAGTTGTAATTCTTCTCTTCTCTCTTCTTCCTCGGAACAACATCCTTTCCCTTGGCGAAGAACCGGACATCCCTCGTCCGGTTTTTCGTTTTAAACTGCGTCGCGCGCCTGAGATTTTTCCCATAAATCGTGCGTGGTCTGGCGCTTTTCCGTAAAATGGGCCAAAAAACGAGGTAAGACGTTAGAAGAGGAAGGACGCCATGCACGAAATACCTGACCGCTTGCAGGAAATTGTTGATGATTTTAGCTTCTGTGTAGGGCAGGAGAAACTGGAATATTTACTGGAATTTGCCGAGAAGCTGCCGCCGCTGCCGGAATGGCTGCATGATCAGCGCGAAACTATGGATCAGGTGCATGAATGTATGACGCCGGTGTTTATTTATGCCCAAAAAGATAACGGCCGTCTCCATTTCCACTTTGACGTACCCCCGGAATCCCCAACGGTGCGGGGTTTTGCCGCCGTGCTGCAGGAAGGATTGGACAATACGACGCCAGAACAGGTAACGGCCGTGCCTAATGAATTTTATCTGCAAATGGGCCTGCAAACAGTCCTCAGCGGGCAGCGCCTCAACGGCATTGCCGCTATCCTGGCCCACATGAAGACGCTGGCTCAGGCTGCTTAACCAACCGCCGGGAGAGCGGCCCGGCCGCCCTCCCGGTGAAAATCGTCTTCCCTAGCGGGTGTTGACGCTGACGCTGCCCACACTGACGTCGATCAACAGGTCCAGAGCATCCGGCGCGTTTTGGTAACCGGCAGTTTCCCAAACGCCTTCGTCATCTGCGCCGCTAACGTGGGTGAACTGACGGCCGTTGATGCTGAAGCTGCCAAGTCCGCCATCCACCGTGATGCGCGCTTCCCGGTCGGCCGGCAGTTGAATGGTTAGGCTGCCTGCGCCGCCGTCGACTTCGATTTTTTGACGGCCGTTGGCCGCCAGTTGCATCGTCGCCGAGCCGGCCCCCACATTCACCGCCGCATCATAATCCCCGTCCGGCAGAGACATCTCCATGCTGCCGGGACCGCCGTCTACGTTCAAGTCTTGCAGCGTCAGATCGCTCAAGTCCAGATCAGCCGAACCCGGGCCGACGTTCACGCGCAGATCCAGCGGCAGGCGCGGTGTCAGGCCGATTTGCCATTTTTCCAGGCCGTTTTCGCCCCAGTTGGCCGGATTTAACCACCACATCCCATCGTTGTCTTCGCGCAAAAATACGCTGACTTGCGACCCGTCGCGGCTGGTATCGAACCGCAGATCGCCGACATAGCTGACCTGCCCCTCGATGACATTCGGGCTGTCTTCAAGCGCGTACACATCCGTTCCAGTCAGGCCCAAATTCATTTCTATCCTGGCGGATTGGGCGTCGTCAATGGGGTAGGAAATTTCCTGGTGCTGCACATTTTCGGCTTTGGTAGGCGGGATGAAGCCGGTAAAGGGCGCGCCGCCTTCGCTGAAGAGCAGCACGTAGCCAAAAATGCCCACCGCAATCAGCCCGACGAACGCACTGAGCAGACCGCCTAACGGCCGTGGCGCCTGCCGCACGACGATGTTGATCCCCACGAGGATCAGCAGCAGCGGCCAGAGTTGGAAGGCAGCGACCCAATTAAACGTCAGGTTGGGCAAAAGCCCCAGATTGTTCAATAGAAACAAAACGCCGATAGAAATTAAAACGATTGGCCCAAACAGCGACGGATTGCTGTGGCGCGTCCGCCGCACGGATGGCTTACCCTCGCCGTTTGTGTCATCTAGTGACTCTTTGTGTGTGTATTCCTTGAAATCCTGCGACATATCGTTAACCTCCTGCTAACAATTCACCTCCTATACGCAATGCTTTTTGTCGCGTTGCACGGCCGTTTGCCCTCTTGGGAACGGCCGTTTGCCCGTTTTGACATCTATTTAAAGAAAAGTATAATCTACCCGCTAACCGCGGCGGAATGACCATCCCCTTACCATGTTATGTTAAGAAATGATCAGCTGGAATTGTCCGTGAGGCGGTTATTTGCCTGGGGAAGAGAGGCAAGCAGCACAAAAACAACGACCATTTTAATTCCTAATCCCGAGAGGTTTCTTGAAGAATGAAAGAATATCAGACCAGCCAAATCCGAAACATTGCCTTGATCGGCCACAATGGTTCGGGCAAAACGACGTTTGTTGAGCGCACCCTGTTCTTCACAGGCGTGACGACGCGTATGGGAAGTGTACAGGCCGGTACCGCAGCAATGGATTTCGAGGAAGAAGAAGTCGCCCGCAACAGTTCGGTTTCAGCGGCCATTGCCCCAATTGAATTTAAAGGCAAAAAGCTGAATTTGCTCGATACGCCCGGTTACATGGATTTTATTGGCGAAGTGAACAGCGCCCTGGCGGTAGTGGAGGGGGCCCTGGTCGTGGTGGAAGCGGTGGCCGGCGTCGAGGTGGGCACGGAAGTCGTCAGCCAGGCGGCTAGCGAGCGCAATCTGCCCCAAATCCTCCTGGTTAGCAAGATGGACCGCGAAAATATTCGTGTAGCCCGCGTGATGGAGAGCATCAACGCCAACCTGGAAGGCAATTTTGTCAATTTGCAGCTGCCCATTGGCGAAGGGCCAGACTTTAAAGGCATCGTTGATCTGGTGAAAATGGAAGCCCGTTTGGGCGAGAAGAGCACCGTCGCGCCTATCCCCGCCGACCTGATGGACGAGGCTGAAGCTGCCCGAATGGCGCTCATCGAGGCCGCCGCCGAAGGCGATGACGCCTTGATGGAAAAATACTTCGAGGAAGAAGACCTGACCAACGAAGAAATCATTGCGGGTCTGAAAGGGGCTATGGCGCAGGGTTTGGTGACGCCGATTATCTTTAGTGCGCCTGAGCCGGGCATTGCCGTTGAGCCGGTGTTGGAGGTTCTGGCCGCTTTTGTTCCGGCGCCATCGGAACGCACGTTTACGGCTACCAACGCGGCCGGTGAAGAAGTTGAATTGGAAGTCAATGACACGTCGCCTCTGGCAGCCTTTATCTTTAAGACACGGGAAGATCCGTACGGCCGTTCCAGCTACTTGCGCGTGTTTGGCGGCATTCTGGCGTCCGATTCGCGGGTTTGGGCGGCCAATCTGGAAACCGAAGTTCGCGTTGGTTCGCTGCAGGTCGTGAATGGTAAAGAGACCACGGCCGTTTCCCGCCTGCACAGCGGCGACATCGGTGTGGTCGTTAAATTAGGCGACGCTGGCACCAACGAAACGCTTTGCGACCGGGGCCACGCGCTGAAAATCCCGGCCATCCAACAGCCCTCGCCGATTGCTTCGGTGGCTATTCACCCCAAGTCCCAATCCGACGTGGCCAAGCTCAGCCAATCCCTCAACCGCCTGACGGGCGAAGACCTGACCCTGGTTTGGCACACAGAACCGGCCACCCACGAGACCATTTTGTCGGGTATGGGCGTGACCCATCTGGACATTGCCGTCAAAAAAGCCCACTCTAAATTTGGCGTCAACCTGACCACTTCTGTGCCGAAAGTGCCCTATCGGGAAACCATCACCAAAACCAACTCGGCGGAATACACGCATAAAAAGCAAACCGGCGGCGCGGGGCAATACGGCCGTGTTTTCTTGCGGCTGGAATCGCTCGACGACGACGCCGACTTTGAATTCACCTCCGAAATCTTCGGCGGGGCCATTTCTGCGCCCTTCGTTGCCGCCACCGAAAAAGGCTGTCGCCAGGCGCTTGAAGCCGGTCCTACGGCCGGTTATCCGGTGGTAGGCGTCAAAGCCATCGTCTACGATGGCAAGGAGCATCCGGTCGATTCGAAGGAAATCGCCTTCCAGACGGCCGGGCGCGAATGCTTCAAGAAGGCCATGTTGGGCGCCGGTCCGGTGCTGCTGGAACCGGTTTACAAAATTACCGTCACTGTGCCGGCGGATTACATGGGCGACATCATGGGCGACATGAACTCTCGCCGGGCGCGTGTGCTGGGCATCGACCAGGAAGGCACAAAAAGCGTGGTGCAGTTTGAAGTGCCGCTGGCCGAAGTGTTGACCTACGCCTCGGATTTGCGCTCGATGACCCAGGGGCGCGGCGTGTACAGCATGGAATTTTCCAATTACGGCCGTGTTCCCTCCCACCTGCAAGAGCAAATTGTGGCCCAGGCCCGGCGTGAGCGGGAAGAAGAAAGTTGATAGTTGGCAGTTGATAGTCGATAGTAAAAAGTGCGCGAAAGCGCACTTTTTTTATTGCCGGGTTACCAGCAGGTTGCCGAAGGCGTCCACGGCCGTTTCCCAGCCAGGCGGAATCACCGTCGTCGTATCGTACTGGAAGACGATCGCTGGCCCGGGGAATCGATGGCCGGGCAGCAGCTTTTCCCGGTCATATAAAACGGCCGTATGCGACTGGCGGCCAAACCAGACACGTTTTTGGCCAAGCACGGCGGCCGTCGGGTCCGGCGAGCCGGCCGGCCTGCCGGGCAGGTGCAGCGGGGTGATGTCGGCAACGGCCGTTACCCGCACCGTCACAATTTCCACGTCCGCCGCCGGCTGTCGGTAGCCGTAGCGTCCTTCGTGGGCGGCGTGGAACAGGGCCGCCGGATCGGCGTTCAGGTCGGGCAGGGCCACCGTCAGTTCGTGGGACTGGCCGGCATAGCGCATATCCAGGCTGTGGTGCAAGGAAACGGCCGTTTCCGCCCAGCCCTCCGACCGCATCTCGGCCAGCGCGCGCTGCGCCAGCGGCGCAGCCTGTTCCGCCAGCCAGTTCCCAATCTCTAGTCCCCAATCTCCAGTTGTTGCCATCACCGTCTGCGAAAAATCCCGCGTCGGCGCGGCCGCCAACATGCCCAACGCCGACAGCACGCCCGGCGTGCCCGGAATCAGCACCCGGGGAATTTGCAGCGACTCGGCCAATTCGCAGGCATGCAGCGGCCCCGCGCCGCCAAAGGCCACCAGCGTAAACCGGCGCGGATCATGCCCGCGCTCCACGGAGATGCGGCGGATGGCCCGTTCCATGTTGGCGTTGGCCACCTGGATCACGCCCCAGGCGGCCTCTTCCGGCGACGACACACCCATCACCTGCGCCAGCGCCGTCAGCGCTGCCCGTGCGGCCGTTTCGTCCAACTGCATCGCGCCGCCCAGAAAATGGTCGGCGTCCAGGCGGCCCAAAACCAGATTGGCGTCTGTCACCGTTGTCAGAGAGTGGCGATTGGCGAGTGGCGAGTGCTGGTCTGGCGCTGATTGCCAATTTTCGGGGATTTTGCCATAACACGCCGGGCCGGGATCGGCTCCGGCGCTTTGCGGACCGACGTGCAGCGCGCCGCCGGCGTCTATCGCTGCCAGGCTGCCGCCGCCCGCGCCCACGGTGTGGATGTCGATAATCGGCAGGCGCAGAGGCAGATCGGCGATTTCGCCCTCGGAAGTGGTGGGCAGCCGACCGGGGCACAGGGCCACGTCGGTGCTGGTGCCGCCCATGTCGAAGGTGATGATGTCCGTGATGCCAGTCTGACCGGCGATAAAGCGCGCCCCGACTACGCCGCCTGCCGGACCGGAAAGTACCGTGCGCGCGGCCTGTTCGCCGGCGGTCGCGGCGTTGATGATGCCGCCGCTGCTTTGCATGACGGCCAGGCGGCGCGGGGCGATGCCCGCCGCCAGCCGCGCCAGGTAGCGGCTCATCAGTGGGGCGACATAGGCGTTGATGACGGTGGTCGCTGTGCGCTCGTATTCACGGTATTCCGGCAAAATTTCTGAGGAGATGGAAACGTGAAGGGATTGGTCTAAGGCCAGGAGGCGCTGCTTGAGGCGCTGTTCGTGTTCCGGGCGCAGGAAGGAGAAGAGCAGACAGACGGCCACCGACTCAATTTCGTTAGTCCGGATGGCGTCCAGCACGGCCGTTACACTTTCTTCCTCCAGCGGCTGTAACACGTCACCCTGGGCAGTCACCCGCTCGTGCACGCCGAAGCGCCAGGCGGCCGGAACCAGCGGTTCTGGCTTTTGCGGCGTCAGGGCGTAGAGGTCTGGCCGGTTTTGTCGCCCGATGGCCAGCACGTCGCTAAAGCCGGCTGTGGTGATCAGCGCCGTCCGCGCCCCGCGCCGCTCCAGCAGGGCGTTGGTGGCGACGGTGCTGCCGTGGATGACGTCGGTTTCGGGGGTGACTTGCAGGGCGGCCATGCCCTGCAAAATGGCCGCCGAGGGATCGCCGGGTGTGCTGAGTTGTTTGTGGATGCGGAAACGGCCGTGGCCATCCACCCAGACAAAATCGGTAAACGTCCCGCCCGTATCAACGCCTAATCGCATAATTTTACGCCTCGTTCCATTCCAGGTAGGCCAGCGTCCACACCACGCCGACGTACACAAATAGCAGCGCCTGCGGCACAGCCAGCAGCACGGCCGTGCCCAGGCCTACCAAATTGGCCAGGGTCAGGGTCGGCCCACTGCCTGCCGGGCTAAAACTGAGCAGCGCCGGCACGGCCGTTGCCAGGCCCAGCGGCAAGCTGATCAGGCTCAGCAGCAGATTAAAAATATAGTTCAGCCCCCACAGAATCGCCAGAAAAATGATCACCTCGGCCAGATGCCGCCGGACGACCTGCCAGGTGTGACGCACGCTTTGCCGGGTCGTGCCGCCGGCCACGGCCGTGTCGCGAAACGCCAGTGTGCGATAGCGCACCGATACGAAACTCACGGGAATCAGCAGGCAGGCCAGCAGCCCGGCGCAGCTCAGGCCCAGCCCCAGGCTGGCGAGCAGCGCGCCGGTTGTCGTTTCTTGCGTGGCGAGAACGGCTGTGGCCCCCACCGACACCGCCAAAATTCCCATCGCCGCCAGGGCGATGACAAACCAGGGCAAAAATACCAGGGCGTCGATGGCGATGAAGCGGCTTAAGAAGCGGCGGCCAACGGCCAGAGCCCGCCCGACGGTGATCGGTCTGTCGTTGACGATACCCAGCGTGGCAGCGATCAGCGCCGCTTCGGCCAGGGTTACCAGCAGCCAAAAGACGACCGCCGCCAGGAACAACCAGACCAGCAGGAAGAAGAGGAAACGGCCGTTCAAAAACGCCTGGGAAAATTCCGGCGAGAGCAGCCATTGTTCCAGGGTCGGTTGGCCGGTGACCAAATCGGCCAGCAACGGCCGTATTTCCCGGCTCGCATAACCGGTGAACCAGAAGCGCGCCAGCACCGTGGCGACGTGTGTCAGGCCGGGCAGCAGCCCCAGCCACCACAGCGTTTTATACCGCCAGGTGATGCGGGCGGCGCGCAGGAGGATTTCGCCAAAGTCCATGTAGAATGCCAGAAAGCAGCTTGCCAGACATGAAAAGGGCGCACAAACGTGCGCCCTACGTTAAAAACAGTTTACCAACGGCCGGGCAATTAAGCCACTTTCGCCGCCGGAATTGCTTCCGGGCCTTTGCCGGACAACGCTTTGTACGCCAGCGTCCACACCGCCGAAATCCAGGTCTGGTACACCGACATCAGCGCCGCGCCCAAAATGCCCAGGCACAACCCGCCGCCAATCATCCAGGCAATATTCAAAGAACCCACGCTGCCTTCGTTGGCAATCAGGCTGATGATGGCCGGGCCGAAGACCACCAGGGACAGCGGCAGCATAATCATAGCCATCACCACGCCTACCATAATCCCAATAATCAGGAGCAAAACCGCCAGGATGATGACCGGACCCATGTTAGCGCGGAATGTCTGCCAGCCGTGGCTGATGCTTTCCGTGATGCGCATTTTGTTGATGACAGTCGCGCGCGCGCCAAGCTCCGCCACGAAGGTCAGAACGATGGACACCGGAATGAGCGCGCAGGCCAGCAAGCACATGCACAGGCCGAAAAAGCCCAGTCCCCCGGCCAGGAGGCTGTTGGGGTTTTCCAGGGTCGACATAGCCACTGTGCCGCCAAAAGCGACTACGGCAATGATTCCCACCACAATGCCAACAATGATCAACGGCAGGAACGTGAGCAAATACACGCCAATGAGCCGCCACATGGATTTTGTCCCGGCGGAAAAGGCTTCACCCAGCGTCAGTTGTTCGCCATCGTCAATGCGGTTAACGGCATCAATCAACCCGCCGCGAGCCGCCACGCTGATGAGCGCCAGGATGATGCCGATGATGCCAAAAACGCAAACCAGACCCAGGGCCAGAGCGCCCATGCGCATGGCCATTTCGGGATTGTTGGCAAAGTCGCCTTCACCCATGGAGTAGCGCGATGAGTTGCCGCTGCTGACACCGCTGGTCAGCGCCGCCAAAAAGCCGAGTACCCAAAGAAATTTATTGTTCCAGGTGATGCGCCAGGCATCAGAAATAACTTGACCGTAATCCATTGTAC